>PJEL010000575.1_pt1 | contig 42849 bp, 31 predicted proteins | sample 1853271 | NCBI WGS metagenome assembly PJEL01 (sample SAMN08108733, study PRJNA415343) | Invertebrate metagenome, whole genome shotgun sequencing project. | host: Globobulimina | place: Sweden: Gullmar Fjord | collected 2015-08
TTCCAGTCGTTTATGGAAGATCACACTGGCGTGTTCACGCTTATGGTCGGGTTCGTTGCTGCGGCGACCGCATTTCAATTCGGGCCGGGCATTGAGGGCCTTCGACAAGTCCCCCGTACCGCAATGGACAAGCTCGCGATCTGTCTGTGGTGTCAAGCGGGCATTCTGCTAACGACAGCGGTCGCGCTGCACTTTGTAGATTTTGGTCAATCGATTGCCTGGCTTACGATTGCAGTACTTTCAATAGAAGCGGGCAGGCGAATCCAATCCAAATGGGTCGATCGATTCGGCTTAGTGGTGGGTAGCCTCGCTCTTGTTCGAATCATCCTTTGGGACTCTTGGAATTCCAACTCACTCCAATCAACCGTACTCGAAATTTCACGCATTACGATAACGGGCTGGTCTTGTCTAGTTCTCGGGGCGATGGTGGTGATCCTTATTGCCGCCCACCGTATTCGAACGACCGGACCGAACGCTTGGAAAACCGCACCCACTGTACTGCTGTCGTTGGCGACGATGGTGTGGGTCGGGTGGTGGCTCGAAATCACGCGTGTCGATCCCGCAATTGTCACAATCGCTTGGTTAGCGACGGCAGTCGCCCTCACTGTATTGCCGAAACTATCGCAAACATGTCGCTATGCGGATGTCGGCCTTGTCCTCTATTTGGGAACACTGCTCTTTTGGTTTGTCGGCGGAATTTTTGTGCCGCGAACGCAGGAAACACTGTTGGCGGAGGGAATGATCCCATTCCTCAACAACACGATCGGCCTCACCTTACTAGTGGTCGCAGTCGGCCTTTGGATGTGGCGAACACAACTCCGCCAGACGATCTTGCAAAGGCATCCCAAAGCAGAGTCGTACGCATCACAAGTCTGCATATTGACCGCGATCGGGTTTGTCCTCGTCGTACTGTCTTTCGAAATTGAATCAGTGCTCACATTTCGCGTACATGGTGAAAAAGTAGGAACGCCTCCAATCTGGCCACGCCTTTTGCATATCGAACTCTGGGTAGGTTTGTTGTGGGCATTTGCGGGCGCGGGTCTTGCCATCACCGGAAGCGTGCGGAAGTCTTGGCACATTATCAATCGATCCGGCTGGCTGTTGCTTACCACAACCACGCTGTATTGGCTGCTGATTGATACGCTGTTCTGGAGAGTTCGGCTCGGCGAGGCGGTGCCCGCTCGGTTCATCTTCAACCTACAAAGCGGGGTCGGCCTCGTCTTACTCGCCCTTCTCTGGGGTTGTCATTGGAGCTGCAAAAAGCACAATGCTGAAACTATTCTTATGCCTGAGAAGGCCAACTCGCCACTCTTCGGTGTAGCGACCAAGATGCGTGGCTCGATTGTGATACCACTGCTCGCCTGTCTTGGAATTTGGCTAGGGACGCTTGAAATTGACCGCTTCTTTGATCCGAAGACTTCCGTTGTTTCGAATCCGGCGATGGCGCGGCAAACCGCGTGGAGTATCTTCTGGGGCGTATACGCAATCGGACTGGTTACGGTTGGTTTTGCACGCAAGACAAAAATTGCTCGGCACGCGGGGCTCGGACTTTTGGTCACTACATTGCTGAAAGTGCTGGTAATAGACATGTCCCAAGTCGAAACGATTTTCCGAATCTTTTCACTTGCAGGGGTTGGCATGCTCATGGTTGTCACTTCCATCGCCTACGCCAAATATGCTGGCCGGCTATTAGGGGAAGAAGGTCAGGACGGTGACGCCAACGAAGGTCAATCTACAAAAGAGAACAATCGTAAAGCGCCCGAGTTTGATGGTCAGCCCATTACAGAATGTCCCGTATGTGGATACACCCTGAACGAAGGTGGTGCATTGGGCTGCCCCGAATGCGGTTGGAATCGCAAAGATGCTCCGGAGTAAATGAACGACGCGCAGGCACATTCAATACGCCAAACAGCGAGCCCTGCCGTACCCAACTCGGTCGAGAGCGACAATCATATAGCGCAAAGCGTCGCACGCATGATCTGCCCCGTCCTTGACGGGCTCGTTGGACTCTCGTTTGTCATGCGGATAGTGATACATCGACATCGCCTCAATCAATTGCGTACAGCGCGGATGAATATGCAGCGACACCGTGCCGTCAGCGGATCGCAATCTTGCACGAATCGCTTCGATACCTGTGTGAATGCGAGTGCGCTGCGCCCGTATCCGGTAGCCTGCTTGTTTAAGTAGTGTCGCTGTGCTCAGCCCGGTGTGGTCATTGCGCTGATGCCCCGCCGGGTCGATACCAACCCACTGAGGCCACGGCCAGTCCCTGCTCTTCATAATTTCAAGATGCTGCGCGATCGTCAAATCACATTCGACGTGCTCATCAATGATGTACAGCGCCGGTAGTGCGACTCCGTCTTTGTCACTACTGCCGTTTCGATTGACGATGGCCCACAACATCACCGTGGGGGAGCGAATTCCAAAATCCATGCCACCGATGATGTCACATTGTTGTAACGTCTGATCATCACATTCACGGGCCACCACATGAGTTGCCACATCAAACGTTGAATACACACAATCCGATCGGCTGGGCTGCAGGCACAACATCTCAGAAGACCACGCATCGGGTGATGATCTTGCCTTTTGCTGGATCGCGTCGTCAATGCGTAAGAATCCCCGGCCACGTTTTGCGCTCCCTTGGCATTCGGGCTGGAGTGTGCAAGTGTTACAAGATCGAGCGGAAGGGCAACGCTCTAGAACATCGAGCAATCCCCAACGAAAGAGGCGGCGTGTGCCCGCATCCGCTTCGTGGACAAGTTCTTGCATGAGGCCGAACGGCTTGTGCATCGTGCTGAACACTTCGATAGCGCCTTTGACAAACACAGGTCCACATTGCGCGCTTCGGGTTACAAATTGTACCGCCCGCCATACATCAGGCTGAAAGACATCGACCTCGTCGCAGCGCAACTTTTGTATGCGGGTGCCGCGCACTGAACGTTCGGATTGGGCAAGGATTTCGACATGCGCGCCATTGGTGAGCCGGATGCACTTTCCAGTGATGCGGCCATCCACTTGATCTGCAAATTCATCTCGCTCCAGTATCTGACGAAGGTAGCCAAACATCTTGGTCGATTGATCCAAAGATCCGCCGAGGATACGAATTTGGATTCCGGGCTTGAACAACAGATCGAGCAACGTGGCGATCGCACCAAGCTGGGTTTTGCCCCCGCCTCGATTCGCCCAGATGACGCAATCACGTAGCGCGTGACTCTCTTCAAAAAACGAGTGACACAGGTATTCAAACGGCGGATTCATGCCGCGTTGTAATGCAATGCGCGGAATGTCGAATCCTAACACTGCTCGCACAAAACCGTACAATTCCATAGGGGTGTTTGGCTCCACGGCCTGCAAGACGCGACGAATAGCACTCGTCGGCAAAGTAGGTTCTGGAGGCGTTGTCGCGATGGAGATCCAAGATGTCTTTAGAGGTTTGATTCCAGGTTGGATCGCCGTCATGAGGGCACCCCTGTTGTCGTGGCAAAAGAATCTGGCGCGGGCACGGGAGCGTCGTCTGGGTCGCCTAATGTCGCGAAAAAGTTACGTATTTCTGGAATGGATACGGCGGGTGCATCTTCTGTTGTACTACCGCCACGCAGTGGTGAAGGGCTCTTGTTGTTCGCACGCTCAATCATGGGAAACAGGCTGAGATTGAGCAAATCCGTACACGCTTTGCGGGCAGTCTCACCACCGCCTTCAGTCTTTGCCAATTCAAACAACCGGGCCGCGGCCAGTGTGCGGTATCGGCTGATGAGCAATTGCGCACGCAAATCACTAAGCCGACACAACCCATCGAGCAGTTGCAACGTCTTGGAATCACTGGACCACGCAGCAATCTCCGCGACCGATATCGCTTCAGCGCGGGCGAGTTCCAGAACATCCGTCTGGCCTTCATAGAGCGAGCGCATCAACCGCTCTTGCAAGCCATCGGCATCGCCAGAATCGTCAATACGAGTATGAGTTTCGGCGGGTGGTATCGTCATTGCCTTCGAATTAGATTCTGTTGATGCAACGGGAAAGAGAGATTCGGTCATGGGCGTATCCAATGGTGCGAGTGTTGTAACTCCGTTTGCGAAGCGTGGTGGGGATCGGAATCAGATTCGGCCTCTAAATGCAGGAGCGCAATCAACCGCTCCGAGCGCGTGGAGTGGCGCTTCGGCGAATCATCCAATTCGCTCAATCGCACTGTTCGCAAGCGTGCATCCAAGGCGCACTTTTGCTCATGCGAGAGAAAAAAGGTCACCGCTTCAGGGATCGCATTGACCACATCGCCCGGATCAGTTGGCATTTCGGGAGGCGATTGCAATTCCAATAACCGGTCGATCGCTTTCCCGTCTTCGGGGAGTAGTCGAATCGTGCGGTCGCGGCCGAATTGTTTAACCAATTCCTCCACCAGCACTCCACGCAGTAACGGATCATCATGCCCCTGCAAGCGGTTCAATGTTGTGAGCAAAACCAGTGACTCTGCATCGTCAATATTTTTCCAAACGTCACATCGCGCAGCTATCTCACCAATTTCCTTAAGCGCTTGCACCCGATGATGACCATCCAGAATCTCGTACTCATCAACCTGTTCCTCGCGACCCCGAGGTGACCGGAGAGGGCGCACAATGATCTGCGGGTATTGGCCAGTTCGACGAATGTGAGACACCAACGTGCGAAAAGATGCAGCGGGCATGCGGTTCGCATTATCCGGCCGAGTATGTAGACGATGCAAGGGAATCATGGTGGGCATTACGACGAACCATCCTTTCTGCGAAACAAGTAATATGTAGGTTGATTGAAGAGTCGTGATTGGGTGATTCGTACACATTCCTCAAAGGTTAGCCGATCTCGCTTGTGCGCGGTCAGGCGCAAACTCACTCCCGCAAAATGCCTGATTTCAAAGCGCAACCAGTCGAGATTCGGTGGGCTAAGTGAATTCATGCGCGCACGGAATAGGCCCGCTTTTGCAACAGTGGTCGGCGGAATGTCTAATTCCTCTAACACGGTGCGCAGGCGCACCTGCTCCGCCCGCATCGGTCGGCGGTACGTTGTCATTCCCGCGCGGGCAAAGAACGGATTGATTCGGCCCATCGCCGCAATCGCTTCGGTGTATACCGTTTCAGATTGCGCAAGCGCATGCCGTACCAATCGCACCGCCAAGCCCAGCCCGCGATATCGAGGATCGACAATCACGCGACTGATGACTCGCACTTCACGATTCAACATTGCTGCTCGCGCTTGCGTTGACAGATTGATGTACCGTTTATGGGTGGCTACATCTCGAAGTTGGCACGCCAACGATGGATACGACACCACTAATACACCGATCAAAGTCGGGTGAGCCTGAGCCTGAGAGTGTGTGGCGACACCAGCAAGTCGAAACCGTGAAACCACACACTGATCTGCAGGGTCGTGCACCGTAAACACCCGCGTCGCAGTGCCGGGCGGCCCCGCTTTATAATGATGGTGGGCGAGTTGCGCATAATCATCGAACGTCCCCACGCCGATGATGAAGCGATCCGGTCGAATTGGGTCACTCTCATGGTCGTGCGAAAGCGCGCGAAATCTATCGCTTGGTGTTGAGTTCGCAGCTGGGGTTGCAATTGCCATCATTGTGTTTCACTCCCTGTAGCGCGAGTGGAATATGCAGAATCTTTACATTCAACATCGCGATACAAAATGTCAATGGTCGACCCGAATGGTTTATGGATCAGTACGTTTGGTTGGAGTGATTCCAAGAGATCATCATGGGTGGTGGCGACTATCAGGCATGCGTTCGTGCGTGGCGTCATCCACCTCCGTACATTGCGAGCAATGAGGCAGGCGGTCTGCCGATCAAGCGCAGCACCGAATTCATCTGCGAGGATAACCGTTGGCTTCGATGTCGTAGGTTCTGATAGGCCAGCATGGTTGCGTTCGATCTGATCCATAAGGTGCGCGAGCACAAACCGGTACCGTTGACCATCGGAGAGTTCACATGGTTTGCGTAACATGACGAACGCATCCGCCAACCCCGCCAATGACAACAATCGCGTGCCATCCAAAAGTGTTGTTCCAATTTGATCTACCAATGGGCGCGATTGACATGCAGCATCGTGGATTGACGCATCCAAAATGGAATCAAACGACATTACATCTGCGGCAGGGAGCGTATCTTCGACCAATCGCAACACCGTCGATTTACCGCTTCCGCTTGGGCCGGTGACGAACGCAATGTCGCCGGCTCGGAGTGTGATTGTGCAAGGTGGCACAACCGTTTGGGTCCGCTTCTGGTCAATCCCAAGGCCAAACATCGACGCAATTTCAAGTACGCGATCAGTCGGCGTGGGTGTCGCAGTTGGATATGTACAAGCGATATGCATTTGGTGATCTCTACAGGAACCAGTTGACAAAGCGTGATCGTTGCAAGGCGTCGGCATTTGAGATGTTCCTCTCGTGGTGGTGGTGGCAGTAGCGGTAGTGTGAATAGGATGGCGAAACCCATTCAAATCAGTTCATGATGCAATAGGTCAAAAGTGTGGCGAATCTCACGCTCGATGAGGCGCACATGGTGCATACTCACTCCGCTCTTGCGGGCGGTTTCTCGCAATGTTTGCCGTTGGAGAAACCGCAATTCTGCAATCCGCCTTTTGTCTGCATTCCATGCGCCGCGATGGGCGAGGACGAATGAAAACAGATCACTGATGAGGTGAAACGTGAGCTTGCGGATTCGTCTACGAATTGTGCTTTGTGACATTCGTGTCAGGTTGGCGATCTCTTCGGTCGACATGCCTTTTGCGAGCATGCCCACCACGATCGTGCGATCGGCAGCCGACAGATAGACCGCCCGCCGAATCGCCTGATCGACATCGCTGCGCCGCCCCCCCCGATGGGTGGAGCCGGGCTCGCTGACCAAATCCAAAATACCGTTTGCAGATTCTCTTCCGAATGGTGTTGACATCATGCGGGAAGTATGTTAGTATTTTGTAAGGTGTCAATAGCCGCTTCACAGATTGGTGAATAATTTTGCCAGAAAAGCAGATTGGAGGCCAAAAATGTCCATTTCGTGCGCACAACAGCGTTTTGAGCCAAATGAACCGGGAATGGATCATGCAGCACCTCCCGCATCATCCGAAGTGGAGGTCAAATCTGAGTTGTCCCCCTCTTCCTCCAATCAGCCGACAGATTCAGATGCCAATGCCGGCCGAGCCGCGCATCGATCACGGATGTTTGGCCAACGGATACGGACTCGGCGAAAAGAACTCGGATTGACTTTGGTCGGGCTAGCGGAGAAAATCCGTTGCCAAAAGGGATATCTCTCCATGATCGAGACCGGCCAACGTCCTCCACCCCAGCCTGCGTTGTTGAATCGGCTCGAATCGGTGCTGCGGTTTGAGGTTGGTGATTTGATTGCGCTTGCCCATTGGGAGACCGCGCCTGTTGAGGTGATGCAACAAGTGAAATCGCTCCAATCGACCAATCGCCAAGCTTGTGATTTGGCGGAGCAATTGTTGGACAATCCCCGCTCGTTGGATGACATGTTGCGGACGGGCCAACTTCGCAAACTCGTCGAGGAAAATACCGCTAACGTCGAGCAAGCGATGCCTTGCACCCGCCGCGTCCCGGTGATGAATAATGTTGCTGCCGGCTACCCCCAGTTTTTTACCGATCTTGACTACCCCGCAGAACATGCAGACCACTATGAGCATTGCTCCGAAGAGAGTTGGGATGGCCAGCTATTTGCTGCCACCATCGTGGGCAATTCGATGGAGCCGATGTACCACGAGGGCGACACGGTTACGTTCTCACCTCATGCTGCAACTGCCGATGGGAGCGATTGTTTTGTGCGTATTGAGCCTGATCATGAGACGACGTTTAAGCGCATCTATTTTGAAGGGAGAGATCAATCGCGCATTCGCTTGCATGCGCTAAATCCAAAATACGAGGATCGTGTGTTATCTCGCGAGCAAATCGCAGGTTTGTACACCGCCGTTAGCGTCACCCGCCGCGTCGATCGGTTGCCCGCTCATTTGAAATAGTAGAATCACCACCGAAGCGGAGGGTCAATAGAAAGATGTCGCATGCATTCTTGCGATCGCTACTGCTCATCGGAATCGACACTGGAATCATGTGGGGTGAAGATGTTCGGCCGATTCGAGTTGTCAAATGAACGAGGCCAATCGAATCCTGTGTTGTTCGACAAATCGAATTGCAATGAAAAATGTTGGGTATGCCAAGGCTGATCGTTTGGTTTACCCGGCCCTCTTGTCGTTGGAGGCACGCCGATATCCTCTATATACCAGTCAATTAAAAACTGAAGACGCACATTACTGGGCAAGGGGGCCGGCCCCGTGTTACTTTGTTCAACATCACGCCCGCCATCGCCGTTCGGAACGTCCGCAGTCTCAAATGCGATGTGCCACATACCTGCCCGCAGTGCAATTCCGATGCCCTGATTAAATACTCGGGCTTGGTCGAGCGAAGCAAGCCCCAACACAACGTTTGATGGCTCGATCATTTTGCCCGCCACCTCTAATTGAATCGAGCGAATGTCTGCCCGCAGTTGTTCTTGAGGTGAATCAGCAAACGAGGTAAGAAACGGCGCAACTGGTTGGAGCACAATCACGGGAGATTCAAAGTACATTCTGTTCGTCGGGCGAAATTTCACCGATGCTCCGTTGTTAATCAAGAATCGCTCGAGCAATACTGCGAGCAGCGCATCGGTTTCATTAGCGGCTGGCTTGTGGCGCTTGAGCAGGCTCAACGTCATGCCCGTGTACTGCATGCCGTATGCCCCGGTGTCAGTGTGCAGCACCGTCGCACGCTGGGCCAACAACGAAGTAAATTGTTGTAACTGCGATTCACTCAGCGATCCATCCTGCACACGATCTCGGAGAATATCTACCTCCATATCGCCATGCCGATTGTTGTTGGAAACATCTGTGCGAATGAGATACCACGAAGGGAGCCAGCGATAAATATCCCGAGCTGAGAGCTGGCTGGTTGCATCGACGATCATGATGCCACTACAAAACGTCATCAAGGATAGGCCGATGATGATGAGCAACGAATTGCGGTGAGGCCGATATGGTCGTATCGCGCCATTGATTTCTAAGTCCAACCCACACTCTGAACAACGCTTAATTCCTTCACCCGATTGATCGATGCGATAGTCGCAGTGGCGACAATACATTCCGCCATCCACAATACGTCGAGTCCAGCCGCGATACAGAATGTACAGCCCAAGTCCGCCGATCGCGAGCATGATGGTGAGAAAGGTGTCGGTCATTCGCAGGTGGTCCACACTGGTGTGAAGTCGGGCAGTTGGGTCATCATGTTGCGGTTCCGGTTGTTCGCTCCACCTGCAATATCATACCGGAAACACCACCGAGATGTTTCAATCTTTTGTACCAGTTGCGCCCAATGGTTTGCTGGCGATGTACAAACCGCGATTCATGAGACCAACTTCATCATATTCGACGTCCAGGTGTGCTTGTGCAAACGCATTCAGGTGCTCTTCACGAGTAAACAAGGTGAGCGTGTGGGGCTCGGTGAAGTGTTCTATCTCGGTAGGCGTGCCGATCAAATAATTGAGGACAAACGATGACACTCGGCCATCAATGATCAAATGATTCATACGAGTGATCTTCAAGTCAGGCTCGTCCACGACTAATGAGTGAATCATGCCCGGCGTCATCACTCCGGGCTCAAACCAGGGTTCAACGATGGCCACCCCGCCCGGCTTCAGGTGATTCGCAATACATTGGGTCGCTCGTTGCATTTCTTCAATACTGGATAAGTATCCAATCGAACTGAACAAACAAGTAACAACATCAAATTGCTCACCGAGATCAAAGTCGGACATTGAGCACTCATGTACCGGCACATTTGGCAGGCGTTCTTTGCAAAGCGCAACCATACTCGGATCAAGATCAAGCCCCGCGACACGATCAAAGTGTGGCTGCAATATCCCAAGGTGGAGGCCGGTCCCGCACGCGACATCAAGAAGCGACCGCCCATCACTTTTGTTGTGTGCCCGGATGATTTCAAGGATCTTCAGCGCCTCTGAAGCATAACCCTTAGCTTTTCCTTGATTGTAAATCGCGTCGTAGTATTTTGCAGATTTGGTAAACACGACTATTGCCCTTTGTTCACTTATGCGGAGCGTACACGCAATCATCCTTACGCAAACGATCGCATTTTTAGATGGGAGGAGAATGAAAAGAGTATCGTAGATTTATTGAAAGAGTGCATCGACGTTGTCAACATCGGTAGCATGGCTACCTGCTCCAGTGTTTGGGCGGGATTTGCTGTTTCCAATATGGGTCATCCCTGCTGCGGTGAGTTGTCGACCGCGACGAGTGCGGGCGATCAGTCCGATTTGCAACAAGTATGGTTCGACGGTATCTTCCAGTGTGCCCGCATCTTCGTTTAATGTTGCTGCGACAGCTTCTAAGCCTACCGGGCCACCCTCATACGTGGTCGCGATGGTGAGCATATACTGGCGATCGAGTTCATCTAATCCGAGCGCATCAATCCCCTCGAGTTTTAATGTTGCATCCACAAGATCGGTTGTAACTTTGCCGTTATTGTGAACAAGGGCGTAATCGCGGGTTCGACGAAGGAGACGATTGATAATACGAGGCGTCCCTCGACTTCGCCGGGCAAGTGATTCGAGCACGTTTGGGTTTTCCACATTCATTTTCAACAAATGGGCGGATCGGTCTGCAATCGTGTGCAGGTCATCAGGCGAATAGAAATCGAGATGATGTGGGATACCAAACCTGCTGCGCATGGGGCCGGACACCATTCCGGTTCGGGTCGTCGCGCCGATAAGCGTAAACGGCTTGAGATGCAGCGTGATGATTCGAGAGTGCATTCCCGAATCGATAGGAACATCAATCCGAAAATCCTCCATTGCAGAATAGATATATTCTTCAACGATCTTAGGTAGGCGGTGAATTTCATCAATGAAGAGCACGTCGCCCTTGGTCAATCGGGTAAGCGTGCCCACAAGGTCGCCGGCTCGGGTAAGGGCTGGTCCCGAGGTGGCGTGCAATTGTGTTCCCATTTCCTTAGAAATGACGTGGGCAAGAGTGGTTTTCCCCAGACCCGGCGGGCCGTGTAACAACACATGCTCAATGGGCTCTTCGCGCATTTTCGCCGCTTGGATCGCAATCTGGAGGCGCTCGATCAACGTGGGTTGGCCGATGTATTCATCCAATGTCGTTGGGCGCAATGCCCAATTGAATTCACCTTCTTCAGGAGTCGAATTGTCGGTGGTGACGATGCGTTCACGGGCCATAGTGCAGTATCATAGGGCATCCGACACGAGTGGGTGGGGGTTGCACTTGCTCACAGAGCTCCAATTTGTCGATTACATTGCGACAACGACTTTGCCCGGCCGGCGAAGCGTGTAGTAGGTATCGTTTACGCGGATCACCAAAGTGAGGTAGAGCATTTGATTCTCATGCCCTGCATCAAACAGATCTTCGCCTCGGAATCGCACCACATTCTTGTTTGACATTGGGGCAATCAATGTCCGCATTGTACCGCCGGGCATGCCCTGTTCATCAATCAGCGAGAGTGCACCACTGGCGACATGTGCCCCTAACTCTGATTCACCAAATGACACACATGCTGCGATGAGTTCGATGGACATGTCGGCTTCGGTTTTGTTAGCAAAGACGATCGAGGTAACGAGATGGCGGCGGCCGGCCGCGTCGGGTGATTCCTTGCCATCCTCATCAACAATAAGGGGCATGCGGTTGTACCACGGGCCAACCTCGATCAGATCGATGAATACATCGTCATTCTCGATTAGAGTGGGGATGGATTGTAAATCTGTTGGGATGCAATAGGCTTGTTTGGTAGTCGGATGATCGTGGTGATCTGAGGAGCCGGTCGAGCGGCACCCTGCGAGGGTGAAAATGAGCATGGTCAATAGGACTCCCGTGCAGCATGCGACATTGCAGGCGTGTGTGGCTGAAGCAAAACGAAACAACAGTAAAGTTGATCTAATTGATGGCATTTCGAGTGTTTGTCCAGAGCGTTGCATGATCCGTGTATCTCCAAGATGATTGACTGGTTGGGGTAGCCCGGGCGTTTGCAACATAGTGATTATGACTCGGGCAACCGCCTGCAATTCCGCATGTTTTCGAGTTTGATACCCTCAATATCGGGTTGTAAGCAAGAAAGACTGTATGCTGATCCGCCTGCTCCATACTGTCCTGCCGCCGAGGCGGCGGGTGAATGAACAAAACCAAGCAGGTTTCAATACTCGATAGGTGCAAAAGTGTCGAGTCGGACGATACTCCACCAGCGGAGTGAAGTGAATCGGCAATGGACAACCGGGGCAGTCTTCCTTCTGGCGCACTGCCCCTATCAAAGAAATTTTCTCATGAGTACACCATCCACGACAGCCGCACCTTATATATTGAATCACCACGCAGATTCAACGATCCCTCCCACGCCGTTGACGATTGCGCGCGGCGACGGAATCGGACCCGAGATCATGGAGGCAACGCTCCGGATTCTCGATGCAGCCGGGGCATCACTTGCGATCGAGGAAATTGAGATCGGCGAGCAGGCGTACCTTCGAGGTATCGAAACCGGGATGGAAGAGCACGCCTGGGAATCCCTTAGACGAACCAAAGTTTTTCTCAAATCCCCTATAACCACCCCGCAAGGCGGTGGGTATAAGAGCCTGAACGTAACCACCCGCACCACGCTCGGGCTGTACGCCAACATTCGACCATGTCGCGCATATGCTCCGATTATTGATACCAAACATCCCGAGATGGATCTGGTCATTGTTCGAGAGAATGAAGAAGACACGTACATCGGCATTGAACACCAGCAGACTGAAGAAGTCGCACAATGCCTGAAGCTGATCACGCGCCCCGGCTGTGAACGCATCGCCCGGTATGCGTTCGCCTATGCGAAAAAGCATGGTCGGCATAAAGTGACGTGTACCACCAAAGACAACATCATGAAACTGACGGATGGCATGTTTCATCGCATCTTTGATGAAGTGGCGAGAGATTATCCGGAAATTGAATCAGATCATTGGATTGTCGATATCGGGGCGGCCAAACTCGCGGATCATCCACACGAATTTGATGTTTTGGTGACGCTTAATTTGTATGGCGATATTCTCTCTGATATTGCTGCTCTCATTTCAGGTTCTGTTGGGCTGGGCGCATCATCGAATATTGGCGAACAGTGCGCAATGTTTGAAGCCATCCATGGGTCCGCGCCCACTATTGCAGGACAGAATATCGCCAACCCGTCGGGTTTATTGCTTGCAGCGGTCATGATGCTCGTCCACATTAATCAAACAGAAGTCGCCAACCGTATTCACAACGGGTGGATGCGCACCATCGAAGATGGTATTCACACGGTCGATATTCACAATGCAACCACAAGTACCGCACAGGTGGGCACACGTGCATTTGCGGATGCGGTGATCGATCGGCTTGGCCAACTACCATTGCAACTCAAGCCGGCAAATTATTTGGCTGACACCCCGGTTCCCAAACATCATCAATACAGACCAGAGCCCAACCCTGCGACCCGAGAATTAGTCGGCGTTGATGTCTTCGTTCACTGGGGGCAGGAAACACGATCACCCGAGGTTCTTGGTAAAGCGATGGAGCAGCTCAACGGCGACGGGCTAGAACTTTCACTCATCTCCAATCGAGGAGCACGCGTGTACCCCGATGGAATGCCCGAAACATTCTGCACCGACCAATGGCGTTGTCGATTTGTGGGTAGCAAGACGGACCGTGCAGTTACCGTTACCAAAGATCAAATTTTGGCTTTGGCTAAGCGCATGGACACGGCAGGGTTCGACTTTATTAAAGTGGTCAACTTGTACACCTTTGACGGCGAAATTGGATTCTCAACTTTGCATGGCGAGTAGCCAAATTATTGCGAACGCAATGCTATCAGTTGGGTTGAGCGCGCAACATACGGCGGGGCAGATTGAAAGGTAAGTTGTTCAAATCCGGCGCTACCAACCCGCGGAGTGTACAACAGCCGACCTTTTCGTAAAATGTGGTGATACGTTTTGGAGGTTGCGCGATCTACGGCCGGCAGCGGTGCACGCACAATGCCTTCAGCACGGTACAGTTCGTCAAGTTGGCCTACGGTCCAATCACCCAGCACACCCGCCGCGGAATACGCTTGCATGAGCGATGGCGTTGGGGTACACACACATGTTCCGCCTAGAATGTACGGTTTTCTGCCGGCGATATGGCCCGTCGCATCATTGCAATGCCGAATATCATTAGGCGCCAAAGACGCAATTGTCGGTGCTGCGCTTGCATGTCGTTGGCGCATTAATCGTGCCGTGTATACCGAAGGACTGGGCGTCGCGCCTTCCATTTGGCCTGGCGAAATGAGGTGGCGAGTAGCGGAAAGTTGTTGATCGCCCGTATCCAAATTAAATTGAATTGTGTGCTCGCCCGGCGGCAACTGCAATGGGACAAGGTACACGGTGCGCGGCAACACATCCAAAAAACGCTTGTCCGCTTCGGCAGATTGGGTTAACGATTCCCCAAAGATGATCATGGAAACACCTGCAATGAGGGCAATGCGCCCCGAGGTCGAGTCTGTATTCGCTCCCCCATATACCGCAGCCCCTGCGCCCGCGACTTTGAGTACATCACCCAACACTGCTCGACCTTCACGCAAGCTGCGCATTGACCACCATCGCGGATGCCGAGACAACTTCCAGAAATCCACAACATCCAATCTGGCTGACAATTGTAAATCACCTGACGATTGAGCAACGCTTGTGATCATTTCGAGCGTACCGGGATCATGCTTCGCAACCGGTCGATAGATAAAAGTCTCTCCATGACGGCCAAGCAATACTTTGCGGGGGCCTCGCTCCGCTTCAACAAACCAAAGCGTGTTGTAATTCCGCTCTTGCAATTGTAGAATCAGATCTTTCAATTGTGGTTGCAATCGCAGCGCGTGCGCAAACGCCTCATTCGCAGCATATGAATTGTTTTGCAATGATTCGCTTACACCAAGTAGAACATAGCCGATAACGAGATCGCTCTCGACTTCAGCGGAATGTTCATCAAACCATTCGGGCGACTCCGCCAGTTGCATTGCTTCGCCAATGGTCTCGGCGCCCGCAAAATCGACAAGCGTGAACAACATATTTTGAGCGGCAGCCCGGGCGTTTTCCCAATCGTTATTCAACATGGCATTCAATGATTGATAATACCATGCGCCCGCTTGCTCAAACGGCTCACCCTTCCACACTAGCCGTCCCTCTGCCTCCCAAAACGGAGATTTGTGTGCATTCCCGTTTTGATTGACTGTGCCAGACACCATATACGGATACGCTCGGCTGAGGGCAAAACGCGATTCAAACATCGCACCATCATGAATAGAAGCGACCGCCAAGCGCAGGTTGTCAAGGATGACATCTGGCGATTGCTCATCTACCGCATGCCGCCGGATGTTTCGGCGTGCGGAATCGTACCTGCCCGCGCGGATGTCGTAGATTGATTCAGGTGCAACCCGTGGGGATTGCGTACTGGCGCACCCCGCCAAACAGATCGTTGCAGCAAGGGCAATCAAGAATATGGGCTTGGCGCAATGACGGATGAATTGCAGGCACACTCGCCGATGCATCGAGAGCCCGATTCTCTGCCTCGACTGTTCTACGCCATCAATCATGAAGCCGCCATCCGATGGTTGTTCTGCCGTGCGTTCTACTCAACACGTGTTTGCTCCGTCGCCGTTTGTACGACCGTTGCACCAAAGACCATGGTCGCGAAATTCTATTCCGATAAAACAAAGCAGGGCGATCATATCACAGGCATGAGGAGCTATGTTGACCAATTGCAACACGCTAGCTCAACCGGTTGTCGCCGTTTTGCAACATCAGCCTTGAGTTGTACCCATAACACGTCGATGAGATTCTTAAGATGTTGCCTGGATGCATCGACGACCTCCACGAAGAGAAGAGCGATGATGATCGGTGATTTTAGGGGTGTGAAGCATGAACTCAACAAATCCGCTCGCGCTCTCTAGGGTGACGCGGCACCTGTCACTTACTCCACGCAAGCAGCATCAAGCAGTTGAACGCTCTTCATCACCCGTGCTTCCCGGCGATGCGATGGAGACACGCACTCGATTTGCCCCGCTCCAGCATCTACAGGCATATTTGCAGCACGTTCAAAAGAACAATGAAGATGATCTGGATAGTGTGCTGGCGTCATTGCAGGGACTGGGCCGAGAAGTACATGATCTTCTTGAGACCATTGAGTTGCATTTCAATGCGGGGATCAAGCCGTTTCGTTCGGGCCAATTGGATCTACAAATCGGCGCCCGAACACCCGTTACTGAAGTCCGTGATTGGATGATAAAGCAACTTGTGCCTATCGCAGAATCGCGCGGGCGCACACTTGAAGTACATTTCGACAGCGTGGTATCGACGCTCCCCGCCAATATCATGTACCGGTTGCTCGTTGAACATGTGCGCAAACGATTGTACGACAGCCCTGTAGACGATGTCATTAATGTTCAAGTATCGACCACCAATGGCGTAGTGTCTATTCGGGTGATTGAATATGGCACCGCGCTTCCACTTTCGCCAATCACGGATGAATCTACGCGCGAGTTGTGGGCGCGAGTTGTGCATCTTTACAGCGGTACAGTGGCATGGCGAAGCGAACCCGCAGACGATTGTGGACGCATACGCAACACTATTGCAATTCTCTATCCTATTGATGCAATGCACCAATTTGATTCTGCAACTCAAGCGCTCCGATCGATGCGGCCCGACCTGTTTCCGGCGGGAACTGCCGCATGAATTCACCAACAAGAAACGTAGAACAGATATGACGCAATCCCCCAATTTCTCCATCAATCCATCCTTGGATACGAATGCAGAGACAGCCCGTGTGCTCATTGTTGCGAGTGATCCGATTGTGTGCGACTCCCTTTCCCGAACGTTGACGGGCGAAGGGTACGATACCGCCACCGCCTACAGCGCAGACGAAGCGATCGATGCTGTCGCGGAATCGGAGCAAGCGTGTCCAACGAAGCCCGCTCGGCCGTTCCAAGTCATCCTCACGGATATTACTTTGCCCGGTAAAAGTGGGTTGGATCTCTTGCGCATTTTGCGAGAAACGTATGCCGACATTGTCGTCGTGATTGTTACTGCGTATGGAACGATTCCGTCTGCAGTGAAGGCAATCAAACTCGGGGCAACGGACTACATCACTTACCCTGTTGTCGAAGAAGAGTTGTCCATCATCGTTGAAAAAGCGGCGAGACAAGGCGCACTCGTTGCCACATGTTCATCGCTTCGGCGACAATTGGATTCGCGTTATGGCTTGGGAAATATCATCGGGCAAGATCCCCGCATGGCCAAAATTTATGACCTTATTGAATCGGTTGCTCCCACCAACACAACCGTTCTCATGACCGGCGAATCGGGCACGGGTAAGAGTATGATCGCCAAGACCATTCATCGCCAATCCAGCGTTGCAGATGGGCCATTCGTTGAGATCTCATGCGGATCAATTCCCGAAACGTTGTTAGAGTCAGAATTGTTCGGCCACGTCAAGGGTGCGTTTACTGGCGCTCACGCAGATAAGCAAGGTCGCTTTCTTGCCGCGAACGAGGGGACCATTTTCCTCGATGAAATCAATTCCGCTTCCGCAGGTATGCAGCTCAAACTCCTGCGCGTATTACAGGAAAAGAGATTCGAGCCCGTCGGGTCGAACGAGACAGTTGAAGTTGATGTCCGTGTTCTACTCGCGACCAATCAACCGCTCGAACAATTGGTGACCGAAGGCACGTTCCGCCAAGATTTATACTACCGTATAAATGTGGTCGCGATTGATCTTCCGCCGTTGCGAGATCGTTCTGGGGATATTCCGTTGCTAGCGGAGTTTTTCCTAGAGCAGTACTGTCGTCAACATGATCGACGCATTGCTGGATTCACGGACGAGGCTTTGGCAGCAATGCAAGCCTACGACATGCCCGGCAATGTGCGCGAACTTGAAAACATCGTGCAGCGCGCCGTCGTACTATCTCGTCGAGGCATGATTGATATCGAAGATCTTTCCGAACATGTCATCCAGAATCAATCACTGCGGCTGCAAGCAGGGGGAGAGCACGATTCGGCTAGGGCAAACAATGCCGGTGCAGAATCGCTTTGGTCCGGCGAGCCGTTGGCTGAGGCGTTGGAACAGCAAGAGCGGCATATTTTGATGGCGGCGCTAGATGCAAATGAATGGAATCGACAACAGACCGCAGATCAGTTGGACATTAATCGAACGACGTTGTACAAAAAGATCAAGCATTACAACCTTGATCGATGGCCGGCCGCCGGTTGAGATTGTCAATTAGGCCGCCCGACTCAAGCGACGCAGTTGCTGGCGCTGTAAATCCATGGAAAGTGAACGCAACACCCGGATCAGTGGATTCGCGCGGGTGTTTGAATCCTCAACGCAATACAGTCCCAGCCGATTGTTTTTGGGGGTTAATGCGCGAACGCTTTGCACACAAAAATGCCCGCAATACTCTTTTTCCTGATACAGGATGGTGGCCTCGATCACATCGCGAACCGCATAGTGCTGGTCACAAACAATGGCGCACCCGGTCGCACTAACATCGACAATCTGCACTGGTTCGTCACTTGAATCGATGCTCATCCACCGGTCAGCTAGGGTTGCATCAACACGGTAATGCTCGCGATGCTCTGCAGAAACAGGTGTGCCGATCAACGTAAGGGCGCACTCTGCATTTCCTTCCACATCATGCAGTTCTTCTATGCGCGCAGGCTGCTGCACAAACTCTTGATTGCATTCATAAAAGATGGTGACATCTTGAGCCTGTTTAAGCTCAACCATACTTTCAAGCATCATGATGGTCCAGGATTGTCCTTGATGAGCGAGTAATCGTAGTGGATGCAAAATGTTCTCGTCGGACTCTTCAGGGAATTGGATGAATCCATCGGCTCCGTCGTCGTGCATCGGCGTGTTCCTTGTGGGATTGTGGTCTCACAATCATTCGAGTTGATTGCTCCTAATCTAATCCTGTATTACATCGGCCAATAATGTGATCTGGTGGAGTACTCGCGATCGTTGAAATGCAGATAAAACAGACGTATCAAGTATGCGCATGATTATCGGGCGACCTTCGGCCAGAATGGGTGTTACACACAGAATTCACAACAGACTTGAAATGTAGGATCAGGTAATACAGCAGGGAAGACTCAATCCGCTAGGCGGAAGAGCGCTAGGCTGGCGGTTTGCCCATGGATAAACGAATGTGTCCCGACTTGGCCTATCTCACCGGTTGTAAAGCAACCGGACAACGGCATGCCGGACAAGATGCGTCGTATCGTTCCCGCATCATGGTGTGCATCATCGAACATGTTGAGCCCGCGCCCGCTGCAAGAAAACAGCAAGCCACCCATTGGGGTATCGTCGAGGTGCTGGGCTGACAATAGAAGTTCCAGATCTTCTGTCGCAGTGCGAGCATCACGAACATGGAACTGAATCGTTTGTCCCACCCGTACTAAATCATTTACTGCAATGATGCCGCGCTCCGCGTCCACTCCCACAACATTACGAATCAGGAAATCGCCTCGTCCAAAGCGATCGCGGTATTCGTTAATCACGCGGCCCACAAAAAGGCCTTGCTGCATAAGCGCGCGTTCATGTTCGGGAAGTGATCGAGCAACCGCACGCACCGCATCTAAAGCGGAACCTCCGCCGAGCGATTCAATAATGTTGCGTTTGGCGCCGGTGATGACAGACGGTTTGCCGATCGGGCGACACCCTTGGCTTACCAATGTGTCAATTCGAATGGCACCTCGGATGGACAGGCCCACCAATCCGCCGATCCGGATTTCTTCATTGCATAGCAGTTGGTTTGCGCCGGGCTGTGGTCCCGCAGCAGCTACTCCTCCAAAGAACGGAATGCTCGGTGAGTCCATTGATGCTGGCGCAACTGCAGAAGACATAGAAGATAACATGCGCGTAAACGGCGTGTGCGGATCCGCCAACGCCATAATCCCACGTAAGCCTGGTTGGTCAGCCCCGATGACCTCCGTCAATCGGGCGGGGTCATTTTGTGTTTCGGGCCAATTTATTTGGTCGTCTGTAAATGTTCGGAATTCAACGTCCGGGCAGGACATCGCAAAAATCGAAATGCCCGGTTGGCGGTCCAACTCATGATCATTAGAGATAACGCCCGCGGTACTCATCCCCACCATCGTCCCCGGAGCAAGCGTATCCAACACTGCAGACATGATGACGCGCGCTCTGCGAACGTGTTCCCGACTAAAAAACACGATCGCCAAATCCGTGTCGCCTTGCATCGAATAGGCAACATCATCGAGCATCTCGCGACAAGCTTCGACAGTTTCGACGCGGTTACTGCAACCACAGGCGACTCGGGCTATCTTGGACGGGGTCGGCATAGTGTCATCTGTCAGGAAGAAGAAGAAGAAGAAGTGGGCAGACATTCAATAAATGGTGAGAGGAGGACAGTGCGTTCTAATCACATGAATGATAGGAGGCAGGGGGACAACTGTGCCGAGGCGAGTACAGTTTTTATCGCGAATGCAGAAAAGCAAAGGATTTATGGGCGTTCGTTTTTTGGTTGGCCTTCTTGGCTGGAGCGCGGAAGCCAGGGGATGTCGGGAGTCTTGGCAAAGACATTGGCCAGCCTCGCCCAGACGAAGAGTAAATCGCTTAACCTATTTGTAAACTGCAGCACCGGGAGGATGCGCTCGTCGGTCGTTTTTTCCTCAAACAACGTCAAGATGTCACGCTCTGCACGCCGACAAACGGTTCGCGCGACGTGCAACGATGCGGATAATGTGCAACCACCGGGTAAGACAAATGTTGTGAGTGGCGAGACTTGTTCCTCCGCAGCATCAATCCAAGATTCAATTCGCGCAATATCAGCCGGCGTTATCTGACCAGATTTATCCCGTGCAGCGGCGGGAGCGGGCGCGGGGGTGGCGAGAATTGCTCCTATCTCAAACAACATCGATTGCAACTGGGTAAGCTGGTGCGCCAGATCAATGGCACAATCCAACTGCAGCATCTCGTTGGCTCGGCAAACCGCGAGGCTGGCATTAACCTCATCTATCGACCCGTACGCAGCGACACGAACGTGATTTTTGGGGACGCGCGGACCACCAAACAAAGCAGTCGTGCCATCGTCGCCAGTACGTGTGTATATCTTCATGCCCATGCCCTATCGTATCAGTGTGAGGCTGGCGTTTCTGGAGGGGCGAGCTGAACCCAAACCGCTGGCTCTGCGTACAGACGATCATAGCATTGCCAGATATTGCACTGATGATGTCCGGCGAGGCCGCTCAGCGTGCCCGCGGATCCAAGGAGTTTGTCCGATGATGATGATGTCCGATGAATCACCTGCTTCAAACAACAGCCCGAGTTCTAACGATCCGCGTGGAGTGGCATTGGTTGGACATTGTGGCCCTGATGCCTGGATGTTGCAATCGATGGCGAAGCGGGCCATGCCGGGCATCCCAATCGAGATGATCTCTTCTGAATCCGAGTTACAAGCTCATTTGAGCAATTTGGCCGTCCTGCTCGTCAATCGTGTTCTCGATGGGGATTTTGCGAGCGATAGCGGAATTGAATTGATTGGACGCTTGGCTGCTCAATCTGAAGGCGATGTTGACCATCAAGCACGGTCGATCCTCATCAGCAATTTTGCGGATGCACAGGCTGATGCGCAGCAGGTCGGCGCGTTTCCTGGGTTCGGCAAATCTGCGTTGAATACGCCTGAGGCAGCAGAAAAACTGCAAACCGCGTATGCCGCCGCCACCCAGCCAGCTTTTTGATTGGTCTGGCATGATTTCGATGCTTCGCACGCCTTCGGGCCGATATCCTTCACGGACCTGCGGTTTTTCTGGTGGAATAACGCAACTTTCGCCCGAAGAGAGTGTTTGAATCATCAGGATAAGGCCGTTTTGCACGAATAAAATAATAGTACATTGCGATCGATAAATGCAGTGGCTTGCCGCCTCGCCCGATGCCACCATTGGCAACCAATACCCCACCCCCCAGCGATACCTGGGCTCAGGAGTAGTTTCACATGACCAAGAGAATTCTCGCCCCAGCTTTGATGACCCTCGTCTTGATCTCGCTTCTCGTGCAATTGCCCAGCATGGCTTTTGATCGAAAAGATGCTCTAGAGTGGTTCGACCCCATCATGGATGTACGTCGACTCATTAGTGATCTTTACGTCGAAGATATCGATGAGGACCGATTACTCCAGATGCAACGTGCTGCTATTGATGGCATGATCAAAGACCTGGATGATCCGTACACCATTTTCATTCCTCGCAAAGACCGTGACGAATTCGAAAAGACCATGGGTGGCACGTATGTTGGCATCGGCGCAGAAGTCCGCAAGATCGACGGTTGGCTGACCATCATCAGTCCGATGGCCAAATCTCCCGCGATCAAGGCGGGAATCAAAGCCGGCGATCAGATTCGCTCGATTGACCCCGATGGACCAGACGGACCTCTCGGATTTGTCACAACCGAAGAGGAAGCTTCGGATGGTTCAATTGGTCGACTCATGGGTGAGCCAAGTTCAAAAGTCTCGGTCCGTGTTCGGCATGAGGGCATGGAGGAGGATGAATACGAAGAACTGTTGGTGGTTCGTGGTCGCATTAATGTAGATACCGTTGAAGGCGTTCACCGCGTCGGCGAAGGGTGGAATTACTACATCGACCCGGTCGACAAAATTGCCTATTTGCGACTGACCCAATTTACCGGCACGTCGTTTGAAGAGATGTTCACCGTTACCCGCCAACTCATCAAAGATGGCATGAAGGGTATGGTCTTTGACATGCGGTGGAACCCGGGCGGACGAATGGACGCAGCGATTCGAATCGCCGACCTCTTTGTCCCCACAGGTCGTATCGTTTCCATGAAAGGCCGAGCAGTGCAGGAAGCAGCATGGGATGCACACCGACGAGGTACAATGCCCGACTTCCCGATGATGGTTCTTGTCAACGGCTCAAGTGCATCGGCGAGTGAAATCGTCGCGGGCGCACTGAGTGACAACGATCGCGCAAAAGTGCTCGGCACACGATCGTTCGGCAAAGGCAAAGTCCAGGATGTTAAACATCTGGATTCCGATGCAGGCCAACTGAAAATCACAACCGCCTATTACTACCTGCCCTCCGGCCGAAATCTGCAGCGACTACCCGAATCAACCGAGTGGGGCGTGGATCCATCTGGTGGATATTTCATTCCGCTCACGAATACCGAACAGCTTGCGTTGCTCAATGTTCAGCGCGAACTTGATATCATTCGGGATGGTGATCACGAAGGCGAATGGGATAATCCCGAATGGATTGACGAGAAAATGCAAGACCCGCAACTGATCGCTGCGGTGAATGCTATTCGAGGAAAAATCACCGAAGGCGAATGGGCAGTTACGGGCCAAGATCAACCAGACAACTTTGAAGTCATGAACGATTTGTCCGCGGCTGAAAAGAACCGCGAATCCGCTATGGAGTATCTAGAAAAGTTGGATGAGCGCATCGAACAACTTCGCGCTTTCGCTCCGTTGAATGACGATGATGAAGAGGGAGATGCAAACGCCGAAGATTTGGCGAATGCGACGCCAATCCTCCCTGTCGACCATCCGCTCAAGGGGGGTGTTGTGATCGTGCACGATGCGGATGGCAACGTGGTGCGAACCTTCACCATTGACAATCGCGATGATCTCGCTGCGGCGCTCGACGATGCAAATCTCACGCCAGTTGGCGAAGATGATACAGACGCAAGCGAACAATAAGATACAGATTCTAACCAACGCAGCGTCCGTACCGATTGGATAATCCCAATCGATGCGGACGTTTTTTTATTAACCTCGAATGCGCCTCAGCTCGTATCACTCGTGCCGACTTCAGCAAGATTACTTTGGTTGAGCAAGCCTCAAAAATCTAGGGTCGAGATGAGTTCGTCTTCGATAGCGGTGATCTGACGGGCGAGGCGGTCGTCGGTGGTTATGATGGTGGTGATTTTGTTGATGCCGTGCATGACCGTGGTGTGATCTCTGCCACCGAAAAATCCACCGATCTCTTGCAGGCTGTGGTCGGTGTGTTTACGCGCAAGGAACATCGCGACCTGTCTGGGGAGCGCAATCGATTTCGCCCGTTTCTTACTCAACAAATCTGCTTGCTTCACTTCAAATCGTCGAGAGACAATCGCGATAATATCCTGGATCGTGATGCGGGTGTTACGGCTCATCTGCCGATCCCCGATCGCCTCACGTGCGAGTTCAAGGTCAATTTTTGCTTCGGTCGCCATCGCATGGCCTTGCACCTGGACCAACGCCCCTTCTAATTCGCGGATGTTGTTATCAACTTGATTGGCGAGATAGCATATCACATCTTCTGGGATGTCGATATTGCGTAAACGGGCTTTCGTCTTCAAAATGTAGAGGCGAGTTTCATACGTTGGCTTTTCGAGTTTGGCGACCAACCCTGATTTGAATCGGCTGAGCAATCGCTCCTCGATATCAGGAATCTCCTGCGGCGCAGCATCCGAGCTTAGGACGATCTGCTTTTGCATCTGGTACAACGCATTAAAAGTATGGAAGAACTCTTCCTGCGTTTGTTCATGCCCGCCGAGGAAATGAATGTCATCAATCACAAGCACGTCAATATGCCGAAACCGATAGCGGAATTCCGCCATTTGGCCGGCCTGCACCGCCTCCATCATTTGGCTGGCGAACCCTTCACAAGAGACGTAATAGATATTGACGCCGTGAAACGCCTCGAGCATGGTTTGGCAAATTGCCTGCAGCAAATGAGTTTTTCCCAAACCGACGCCGCCATATACAAAAAACGGGTTGTACGCTCGGCCGGGGTCTGCTGCAACCGCTTGGGCGGCGGCAAATGCGAGACGGTTGTTCGGCCCTTGGACAAAATTCTCAAAGGAATAGTCGGGGTTGATGACCATGTCATCATACAACATGCCCCACACCGTATTTCCGCCCGCGCCGCCGTTACCGGCACGCGCGTTTGAAGCATCATCACTGTTAACTGGCGGCACATTTTGGTGCCCACCATCCGTCGCGCCGGCGTGATTGTCGGCGCGGTTGTTGGTTGGCGCGGATCGTCCATGAGGTAGATTGGCGGGCGGATGTGTTGTTGGTGAAAGATCGTTCGTATGTGCGCTGCTCGTGCCGCCACTATTGGTCGTAGTATCTTCTTGCGCTGGCTCTGTATCTTGGGGGAGGACAGGATTGAAGTGATCAATTGGAGTAGTTGGAAACACCGGGCTTGTAAGAGTTGATGATGACAAAGTCTGCGGTTCATCGCCAAAGGCTAATTCATTGGGCGAGATGAAACGGACCGTCATTAATCTACCCGATACCGCCTGCACCGCTTCCTTAAAAATCTCCGTACACTCTGCCTGTAGATAGCGCAGTCGCACCGGTTGAATCACCTGGACAGTTAACACGCCGCCATCCACAGCATTCACTTCGAGTTGTTCAAACCATTGGCGGCTCACCCCGGGGTGATGTCGTCGGACATGCGCAATGCAACCAGCCCAGATTTGTGTGTCTGGTTTCCTCATGGAAGCCCTTTTATTCGAAAGCGTCAGATAGGAACACGCTCAGCCACGAAATTGACTGTCCGAACGCGGCGACCCTCTGACGGTCCACGGTTTTCTTACTAACTACAACAACCAATACATAAGAAACTATTGCCACAATACTCCAACTGCGGGCTCTTCCATTACCTCCACGGTTGCAAATCACTAGGTCCCACCATGGTGATCCGCAAAAACAAAAACCCAGCCCAGCAAACGTAATGCAATTTGATCTCACTGTCAACCACCTGAATCAGTTTCATAGAATGATTTTCAATCCAGCCCCAAAATGAACCCAAATCCCCACCTTGCTCGATCATTCCGACGCGCCGCTGCTCGCAGGAGCGGGGGTCGTCGTCGCCGAGGGGGTAACTGATGATGAGGCAGATTGTTGCGGCTTATTTTTGTTATCTGCCGAATCGCCGTGATCGCCGACCCCAGCGGCTTTTTCCGCTGCGACCATCTGCTGGTCATACCGCCGGCGATTTTGTCGATGATCCATCAAAACGTGAATGCGAGCGGCGTCCTCGGGCGAGAATCGGCGATTGATCTCCTCATGCACCTGAGCCAAATTAGTTCGGCGGGTGATATGCGTCAACACAATCGCTTCGCATTCCAGGTGAGGCATCAACTCAACTAAATCATCAATATGGACATGCTTGCCAATCGCTGCACGTTCCTTGTGTTCCTTTTCAAAGAAGGTACATTCGGTGATGAGGATTCGCGTTTTCAGCACTTCATCGCAGAACAAATGCGGGCCCGGCAGCGTGTCGCCAAGATAGGTTACCATCGGCAAGCGCAATTCGCGCGTAATATCAGTGCCTTCGCGCTTAAGCTCCATCAGCCGAGATTGCGGCAAATCACGAAATTCGTCCTTGAGCTTGGTGCGTCGCTCAATCACCGCATAGCCTGTCGCGGGGACAGTGTGATCCATTCGAATAGCGCGGAGAAAGAGATTGTTCTTAATCTGGATTTCTTCGTGTTGATCGAGGCCGATGACCTCATGGCTCGTCTTCTGATTCTCCAGATCAATCCAGCCCTGCATCATGCCTCTGACCGCCGGCTCGATCCGCTTGTCACAGACACATGTACCCACGCCCATCCCTTGGAACCAGCGTTGGCTGAAGTAATACGGCAAATTGGCGACATGATCCATATGCCCATGCGTGATCGCGACATATTTGGCGCTCAGCATGGGTTTGAAGCACACGCCGATGTCAAAGCACAGGTCGTACTCTGGAATAACAATTGCAGTGCCTTCGCCTGCAATGGTGACGCCTTCTATACGAATAGGGGGGAACAAGAGAAAGCCGATTTGGCCAACACGCGACGGGGGTTTGGGTAGCATCAGGGAAAATCTCCAAACTTCGGTTTTCACCCAAGTCAGATATAGAACAAAATAGTTAATCTAGCTCGTTGTATAAAAGATCACGTACTCAGCAATCTTGCTGCAGCAACGGTCATCACCAAAATCGGCCGTCCTGCATCAACCACATCCTAGGCAAGACGACCCCAAAAGGCTGCCCAACCACCACCCAAAGTCGATGATGAAAACGGGGCCTCAACGAGATGGGCTAGGTGTATTGACTACCCAACAACAGCCTCAACCAGATTCGACACACACTCGCCCGGACAGGTGCCCTGCTGCGCACTTTGAAAATACACCTCCATGCCTGACGCCCCGCTTGGTATGGGCACCTTGAAAGTGATTTCACTCTCCGTGTTGAATAGGCGATTGATTCCGCCGATCACTTTGTCCTGATTGATCTTGATACCAAACGTCGCACAATAGCCCGCAAAGTTGTTAACTGAAGTTTCACCGAGTTTGGTGCTGTAAAGAGTGATTGCTTTCGCGCCCGGCGTGCCGCCGGTGATTGTCAATGTTGCTTTCTCACCGGCGATGAGATTGTCGACCGTGAGCTCAAGGCAAGTCGAACAGTTGAGCTTGTAGACAAAAGCTGCGCCCTCGTTGTCATTCTTTCCTCTTGCTCCAATCATGGAGAAGCTGCTGTTTACTGCTACAGAATACCCCATCCCATCCCCTGACTGACCTCCTACATCAATAAACATCGACTCCTCAATCCACTGAAATCCATCGAAACGGAATAGGTAAGCCTGCCCTGCAAGAAACTCATCGTTCCCTGGTGCTGGAGCGCCAACCACTAGTAGGTTTGGTGTTATGTTTACAGAGGCACCGAAGTGATTTCGGAATCTTCCGTTTGAAGGAAGGATCTTTGAGACCTGATGACCGCTGATTGCGTTATAGATGTAAGCAGAACCCGAATTTGTATCATTGTCATCATCATCCGGTGAACCGACTACAACTACCACTCCTGATATTGAAACTGACATTCCGAAGTGATCGCCTTCCACACCATCAAGAGCAAGAAGCTTAGAGGTCTGATTCCAGGTGTTGCCATCGTAACCGAACAGGTAGGCAGAGCCCGAATCTCCTCCATTGTCATCATCGTAAGTTGCCCCGACAGCAATGGTGTTTCCTGAAATGGCGACAGCTCGTCCAAACCCGTCACTTCTTTGTGCGTCCGAAGCAACAAGAACTGCTTCTTCTTCCCACTTAGTCCCAGTGTAATGAAATACAAATGCTGCTCCTGCGTCCGTCGTAGCATTGTCGTGAAAGAATGCCCCCACCAATGCCACATCACCTGATAAGGCAACAGACCACCCAAAGTGATCCTCTGGAGCAGCGACGGAAGGAACCAGCCGGTCTTCTTGGTTCCAATCCAAGCCGTCGTACCGAAAAATGTAGGCAGAGCCGGAACGATCGCCATTTCTATCATCACCTGGAGATCCGATCAGGATGGTGTCGCCTGATATTGCAACGGCCCTCCCAAAGTCATCACCTGGCGCGCCCGAAGGCGCCAAGGTCGCCTCAAGAACCCATCTTGAGCCATTGAATCTAAAAACACTTGCTGAACCGGTTGCAATCGAGTTCACTTCCGCGGACGGCGCACCAACTACTGCAACATCATTCGAAATGGCAATTGAAGATCCAAGACGATCGGCTCCTGATCCCGAGAATCTGGCCGTTTCCTCCGGATCGCAATCTTGGGCTGAGACCGTGCCCCAACTGACAAACAAGAGGATCACTTGAAAAAAAACAAAAACTCGACTCGGGGGTACTAGTGCCATGACATCTCCAATCCTCTTTGGGCGGCCGGCGAATGCCAACAGGTTTACCCTATCAGACTGGGGATGTCGTAACAACTGAAAATGCTGAACTGGCTCAAAAATGCGAACTACAGAACCAAATTGAGCGTTGCAAATAGCGCTGGTTACAGCCGGTACAAAACCAGAACACCTTAAAAAGAGGGCGACGATTACTTATCGACGATGATGTTGGCGAGGGCGCGTCGGGCTTGTTCCCAGACGTCAGGGTCGGTTGACCAACTGATATCGGTGAACACGCGATCAGCACGGATCTGACCCGTTTGGGAAACGTCGTTCACGTTGTACTCCCAAAGGGCTTTGGGAACCATCGCATTAACGATGTCCTCCACCGCAGCGGGGTCGATCTCTGAAGCGAGCGCAAGATACTCACCATCCTGCAAGCCGCGCCGCCAATGTTTCATGCGCAGGCTCGCAAAGGGGCCCGCCACACCGTACGAATCTTCGGGGTATACACGGTCGGTCCCGGGATACATCAATACCCCATCACCGTTGCCATAGTTCTGGCCCGTTTTCCCCATGATGGGATGGTTCTGGTTGTATGTACCGAACGTTTGCGCTTTTTGGAAGACGTTGGTTTGGCCGCCGGAGTATGGGTTGTTGTATGTTGTCGCTTCCCAGAAGAACCAACGATCAATTTCCTTTTTATATTGATGCCAAGCGACGCTGCGTAGTGCTACCCCATCATCTTCCGTCGCAAACGAGCCCGACTGCGGTCGATACCCGTTGTAAAACCAGAATTCCTTATCAAGAACATTAAGGTATTTGTTGACTGCATTCTGCCACATGTTGGCCGGCCCAAGCCCGCGGGCTGAGGTTGGGATATCAAGCGAGGGAACATACGCATCCGCAAAGAGTATTTGAATCGTGGCCATGGAGGGCAGGTCAGCTCCGGGGCCGGGGTTGTTATTCATCCAATCTGACCACTGTTCCAGTTGTGCAAAATTGCTCGACTCATCTGCCAAGTAAAGCGAACGTGATGTTTCTGGCGAATTAGCGCGGAACCAATTCTCCCATGCGTCCGTGTGTAACCACATCGAAGGTTCGCCTTGGGTTTGCCATGGCCACGTTCCCCACAACCCGATCGAATACATGCCGTTCCCAACTCCTTCGCCGGGACCCGCATATCCGCTGGCCGGGGTGAACAACGATCCGTTGAGGCGAGGTATCCACTCGGGGCGCGGCGAGTCGTATGGCCAAACGGAACAACCAAGATCCCGATCAACCACCGATAGGCGATGACGATGCGCCACTTGGAAATGTCGGTCTCGTACCAGTCTTGATGTCGCAATATCGCTCGGGGTACATGCCCACTCGACGCCAATGTAACGACGATTGATTTCCGTGTATCCGATGGCGAGCATCGTTTTGAGCGTCGGATCGTTTGGGAGATTGAAGTCGTACACCTCTAGCTCTACCGGAATGACCCGCTCATTTTGACCGCCTTCGAGAATACTAACTGTTGCGCTATACATGCCGGGCGAAGCGTCGTTGGGAATAGCAATGTCAACCCAGATACTTTGGTTGGAATCGGCTGCAATATCAAACGATCCAACCAGCTCAAGTGGAACGGCGATATCTGGATAGTATTTATCATGATCCGGGCGATTGCCCCACGTGCCGCTCCCCAGGCCGTTTCCAGACCAGGGTCGCCTCATCCGTTCGGGAACATGTCGCTCGTCGTACCACGGGTTGTATGAAAGGAGAGAGAGGCCTTCGATTTTCAAATAGCGTACATAGAACAGCTCGACGGGGCGTTGCGTCCAATTAAAAACGCCGTCCCCAGAGGTCGGTTGTGATTCGATGACGGCACCGTTGGGCCCGTTGAGTGGGCTCAACGCAACGGTTACGTTGTTGGCAGCAGTGTTTGCTGCTTCGAGAATAAGATTGAATGAAACAGACTCGTTTTGAGCGCCGAACACACGAATGGTCGTTCCATCCCACACCGAGTTATGAACCGCTTGTGCGTTTTCGGTTGCGCGCAATTCATCTTGCGTGATTTTATCACCACCGTCGTTCGCCCAGGCTGCAGAAATGTCGCCGCTTTTTTTAATGACCGTGCGTGGTTTGTCGGTTGCGGGCGTTTGGGCGACCAGCGATGTGGAGGTACAAACCATCGCAAGGCAAAACGCAGCAACAGTGGTAAACAATTTTGTTCTATCTCGGGCGGGCGTGATCATCCTAATCCTCCATCAAAGGTCGCAGAAGAGCCGTCCGTTGAAGAGATTGGGCGTCTCAACGCGCGGCGGGCAACACAAGGTGGCCTACCTTCTTGACGGCGGCGATCTCAATCGTTTTTGTTGCTATCAACGTCTGAAAAATCATCGCGCGGCGGTTCTGGCGGTTGCTGCAACAAGTGTTGATCGTGAGGGGGCAGCAACAATGATGTTGCAGATGATGTTGATGCAGCAGGCGCAGACGAATCAATCGAATCAGGCGAGGATAATTCGTGTGGCCGGGACGGGGCTAGATTAATAGCGGCGGGGTGTTGATTCTGGCGCCGGCGGGAAACGAGGCGGCGCTTGGCGCGGCGGACGGATCGTTTGAGAATGCCAAAGAAGTATGATGCAGCAGCCTGACGAATAAACACGACCCGCAAGCGTGCGGATAGCCGACGGATGGATGCATCTCGGCCGAATGTGCGACGAGCGCGACGCTGCACGGCTCGAGCGCGGCTAAATTCGCCCGCCTCCATATACGCAAGCAACAAGTTGTGCATCGCACGGGAATGTTTGGGATCAAGTTGCAACGCTTTTCGCGTGGCTCGAATCCCTTGCGCATAATGACGAGACAATAACGCCGCGGTCCCTAGTCGATGCCAACCATCTGCATCATCAGGCTGTTGGGTGACGAGGTGTTCGAGCACACGCACTGCATGTCGAATCATCCCTGCGCGAACCAGTAATTCCGCCAATCCAGAGAGGTCATTTTCATCTTCTTCGAAATCTTCCATGACAGTTGCGAGTTGGCGTCGAGCAATGCTCAGGTCGCCGGTCTCGAGATTAATCATTGCTATTTGCCGCGGCACGCCGACATATTCAGGGTCCAGCTTGCGGACCAATTCGAATTCTACTCGAGCGACTTCGTATCGGTGGGCACGGACCGCCAATTGACCGAGTCGGAAGTGGGCATCGACATTGGTGGGCTCAAGCTCGAGGACGCGGCGGAATTTCTCGCTCGCCTCAATCATTCGATCTAGGGAGAGGAACAATTCACCCATATCGAGGATGGTGTCAATATTGCCGGGATCTTCGCGGAGGTCACGCAGGTACAGACGATGCGCTTGCTCATACTGGCCCCGAATCGCGTAGACCGAAGCAAGCCGAGCGTGAATGCGGGGCATGCGTGGGTCGAGTCTGGCGGCTTCTTTGAAACACCAGATCGCGCGGTCGAATTCGCGCCGCACGACGAGACTTTCGCCAAGGTTTGCATAACACACGGGGCATTCGTCTTTGATCAGACGCGCCATGTAGAACACTTCTTCCGCTTCGTCATGTTGGCCCAACATGGTGTGGGCCGTAACTTGCGGGCAGTATGCGTTTTCCGCTTCGGGGTCGATTTTGGCCGCTCGCTTGAGGTATTGGAGCGCGACTTGGGGTTTGCCGAGCCGGTTGAGATTCACCCCAAGATTGATTAATGCAGCAGGGTTGTCGGGCTCAAGATCAGCGCACAACTGAAATTCGTGGGTCGCTTCGGTGAGGCGGCCGGCCGCTTCGAGGGTGAGGCCCAGATTAAAGTGCCACTCCGCTTGCTCGGGATTGAGCGCGATCGCTTTGCGCAGCTCTGCTTCAGCGTCTTCCCATCGGCCCAATTCGTAGAACTCTTGGGCTCGTTCGATATGTTGTTCAGCGTCGTTCCAGTCGTTCATATCAATGGTCCGCAATAAGGCCGTTGGCAAAGGTGAGGAGGCCGATCGTCTCGTCCTGTAATTACTTGCCGCCGTGAATCTTATCGTACTTTTTGAGTCCGGGTCGCATTGTTTTTTCGGAATGTAAGAGGAATGTAGACGGGTTCCTTCAAACTGGCCGAAAAAAGGCATAGGTCTTCTCAATGTTCTTGCCTAAATGTATGCAATTCGAGCCTGTTTGGTGTGTCCTAATCTCTGTTCACGCAATGAGAAACGGCGATTTTCGGGTCGTCTTATTCCGCGACGCTCCTAGACTCTATCACACGTGGCCAGACTCAGGGGGAGGACCCCCGATTTTGAAGGACTGACACGGTTGGGGTGATTTGATGTCCGAGGCGATGTCGATGATGATACATGCATCTGCATCCGCGATTTCAAAGACCACGAGCTACCGCGAACACCACCGCCGATGATGGGCTTGACGGAGGCCTGACAACGGTTAAAAAGATTTGCAAGGAAGGCCTCCGCAATTGATGCCCGGATCGTTTGGACATGATGAACATGCGCTGAGATCGCAGATGAGGTCAAGCTTCCAATTTGGCCGCCTGCGCCGCAATCTGTCGCTACCTTTGGTGGTAGCCGCGGGTGTTATTTTCACGATCGGCCCATTTGATCCCACATTTGGAACAGCATCTGCATGGGCACAATCTGACGGCAATCCTGATGACAAAACCGCCAACTCCACACAGCCAGCCGCCCAAAATCAAGACGATACCACCTCTGTCGACCCAACGGATAGCAACAGCGGCGACACGGCCGACCCCAATGCATTAACGACGGAGCAGGCTGCTGACCTCGAAGTTTGGAAAGCGACCTTGTTGGAGTCTGCGAATGTCGATGCTCGGCTGACGGCGGCGACCCGATTGCTCCAGTCCGGCTGGGCTGAGGCGAACACGGTCCTGGTGGAAGTTTTGCAACAAAGCGATTCTACTGCCGATGATGCTCGCCGATCTGTTTTAGATGCAATCACAACATTGGACCAGGTTCCGCCCCAAATGCTCCTTGAGGCGACGGTTGGAGCGTATATCCGGGCCACTCCTGCCCGCCGCGAATCAATCGTGCTGGCGGTGATCGCTTTTCCGCACATGGAAGCGATTGCGGTTCTTACCCATGACATTCACGACGCAGCCAACCAAGAGTTGGCGACGCGACTGGTTTTGATTGAACTGCTGAGTCGATTTGTCGAAGTGGAAACGGTGGATGCGCTCATCTTGTGTTTGGATGCGCAGGAAGACCCCGCTATTCGACAGGCAGCACAGTTTGCCCTCGAATCCATGACAAGCATCACGCACAACGGCAGTACCCGAATGCGCTGGGCCAATTGGTGGACACGTGTTCGCGCGGGTGGGCGTGAAGGATTACTTGATGCAAGCGTGCAGCGTCAGCGGACAGAGATTCGCCAACTTCGTGATCGTGAGCGCGTGCTCCTACAAGATCGAACAGAATTAACCAATGCCCTCATTATCTGGATGGAGCGTTCCTACGCACTGACCCCAACAGAGAAGCGGCCAGCTTTGCTCGTGACGTTTTTGCATGACCCTAAGATTTCCATTCGATTGCTCGGCTTCCAATTGATCGAACAAGCGATGGCAAACGCTGACCCGATTACCCCAGAGGTCGTGGATGCTGTCGCAGCCTGTGTCTCAGATACGGATGGGCACATACGAGCCGAAGCGCTCCATCGACTACGATTTATCAATGCGGCGCAGGCAGCGCAACTGGCGGCCCAGCGATTAGCGACAGAATCCGATGAGGCTGTACGTTTGGCGATGTACACAATACTTGCCCAAGAGCCCACAGCGGCTCCATTTGAAGCCCTGCTCGAACGATGGGCCATCACGCCCGGCCGATCAGGCCTCTCGTTGTCCGAGCGCAGCGGGTTGGCGTCTGTTTTTGAAGCCTATCTTCAAAGCAAAATCCTGACGGAACCAGCGAAGCGAAATGCGGTGTTGGCGCCGCTTTCAAAATCGCTTGCTGAGAATCCTGGTGTTAATGAGATTGCTCAGCTGTTTCATCCCGATGAAATTCGGCTACTCGCGTGGTACGACGATCCGCTTGCGCAGACGATTGTGTTGAGCGCGCTTCAATCAGTGACAACTCCCCTCGCCCCTGAAACAGATCCCGCTGCCGTTGTAGCATTGCGATTGGCCGCGGCAACAGGTTTGGCGGCGTCAGGGCTCAATGACGAAGCGTTGTTTGGTGTTGCGGACGAGGTCACCATTCACCCGATCGCGATCACCGCATTGCATGCCCGATTTGGCCCACTTGATGCGCTGGGTCGCTTGCTAACAACATTTGCTTGCCCTTCTGAGGCAATACGAACAGCGAATGTTCGATCTCTGATGGCCACTTTGCCGATCGAGCACTGGTTGGTGGCTGATGACCTCTTGGCGAATTCGAGTTGGGTGACGGTTAAAGATCGAGCAGCCTGGTTGTCGCGGGTGCGCGTAGTATCGAACGCAAACGTCGGTGGTGGTAATGGGAACACGAATCCCGGCGATGAAACCGGGGGTGGTGACCATGATGTTCAATCACAGGGCATGTTGCGGCGTGCATTATTCCTCAAGCTTGCTGAACTGGAACTATTACAAGGCCAACCTGAAAACGCCATTACTGCGCTAGAAGATTCGCCAGTCGCAGAATCAGATCAAGATCGGTTTACTCGGTTACAATTGGTTGCGCACATCGCAGCGGGTCAATTTGTAGAATCAGAGAACACGCCCGCACCCGAAGTTGGGGTATGGGTTGAAGCGTTGGATGTGGTCGACCGGATTCAGCCGACAACGCCCGAGGCTACAATTGCGACGACCGCACTGCGACGAACGATCGCATTACGGATCCGGGCATTTGGCGATGAGCAGTTGTCTGAATCAGTGCGATCTCGAATTGCAGGTATTTTGGGCGCGATTCAGGTTGAATCACCCGATGCCAGCCGACAAGCGACGGGTGGCGAATCAACCGTTGATAATCCGCCAGTGACCGAATCCGAATCTGATGGCGGCGGCGGATAAGCCTCCTGAATTGCTGAGCACGTCCAGTGTTCCATTTGCGCCTTACTCCATTCTTCTCGTCATTCGCTTCTCCAATGGCACTACCCACCGCAAAAATATTCAATCCCTTCCGCGGCAAACCACTGCGACGTCTTCAGCGTGAAATCAACCAACGCCGATTCACGTATCCAAATCGCAATATCCTTGTTGTTGGCCAACCAAAATCTGGCTCCACGTGGCTCTTTAATATGTTGCGAGAGATCCCCGGCTATTTGCAGTGGACACCCAATTACATCAAGTTTGAAAAACACGATCTGCATGATGATTGGTACGAAAATACTCCTGCTGGCTATACGGTAACGAAAACGCACACCCGGCCGACAGAGCAGAATCGACGCATCATCCATCAAGCGGGCCGCCCCTATGTCGTGCTGCTGCGCGACTTACGGGATATTGCGGTCAGTTGGAGTTTCTACGTTGGTAACACACCGGATCATCCTCGCCACACGCTGATTCAACCACTCACAACAGAGGCTCGGCTGGACTATTTCATTGAAACAATGCTGCCCGAATTTGTATTCTGGAGTACGAATTGGTTTCGACACATTGATCCGACGTTGGGACACCTGGTTCGGTACGAGGACATGTTGGCAGATACAACCGTTCAAATGCGAACAGTCCTGAATCACTTTGGGCTGGAACATGATTCGGTTGGGTTGGATGGGATTGTCGATCGGCATCGATTCGAGAAGAAAACCGGCCGCAAGCCCGGCGAGGAGGATGCCTCACAATTCAATCGCAAGGGGATTGCTGGCGACTGGGCAAATCACTTGACAGATCATCATCGCAAAGCATTTCAGGAAATGGCGGGCGAGGCGCTGGTAGAACTTGGTTATGAGACGACTCAAGAGTGGTAACAGGTGCTTGATTCTTCGGTAGACAGCCCTTTTCTCTCGCTTGCTTCCTATTATGTTGCGTTGGTATCCGAGTTCTAGGCCTAAGGTTCACCCTGTCTGCATCTATCCCGTGACGCATTGGTATGGTTGAACGAATTGTCTCAATAGCACGCCTTGCGGATGAATCAGGCGTATTTCATACTGCACCATCTAACTGATACCGACCAGTCCAACGGGAAGAACTTGCCTGTTTGTCTGGCGATAGACCGCTTTCTTGAGGTGGGCGGCAGGCACTCCAGCCGACGCCCCTCTCGCGATCCCATATCATTCTGCAGTGATGTGGATGAAGATCATGGCGATGGCTCGACGAGCTGGACGAATTGATTGAAACAAAACACTGATCTGGAATTGAATCTCGATGACTGAGCCACCCCGCACCCCGTTTACAATTCTGCCCTCCTTCGTGTTGCTATTTTGTTTCCTGGTATTGGCGACACCAGATGCGATGGCACAAGATGGGCCTCCGCCGACCCCGGTGATGGGAGACCCGGTGGTCTTGGAAACCGTACAAAGTAAGCGGCGAGTTACGGGTGAAATTCAGCCCCGTCGTATTGCATTGGTTGCAAGCCAGGAAGACGGTTTGGTCATTGAGCTTCCGTTCGATGAAGGCGAAGTAGTGAAGAGGGGAGAGGTGCTTGCCCGCCTGGACGCAAATCTCCTTGCACTAGAATTGGAAGATCTGCAAAGCCAGCAGGATGGAGCGGCGGCCGCGGTTGACGTTCGTCGGGCAGAACTATCTCAATATGTGAGCGACCTCACTTCGGTTGAACATCTCCACCAACGTGATGCCGCCAAGCCCAAAGAACTGCTTGACGCACAAACCGATGTATTGGCGGCCAAGGCGCAATTGCTTGTTGCAGAGAGAGTCCATTCCTCGATCGGCATTCGTATCAAACGACTGCAACAACGTTTGGACAACAAGACGATCGTCGCGCCATTTGATGGCATGCTGACGCGTAAGCAAACCGAAGTTGGCCAATGGGTAAACGAGGGCGGCGCGATTGTTGAATTTATCGAAGTGGGGCGCGTCGATGCAGTCTTTGATGTCCCCGAGACGTACATCAATCAGATTGAGCGTGGTCAAGTCGTTTTGGTCACCTTGCCCGCATTTGTTAAACCCATCGAAGGTAAGATCCGTGCCATCATTCCGATGGGTGATCCGCGAGCACATACCTATCCCGTCAAAGTAGAGATGGATGATTTGGACGGCAAGATCAAGCCGGGCATGACCGCAGATGTGTGGGCCGCCACGGGGTCAGCGGGAGAGGCCATGACGATTCGTAAGGATGCAGTCTTGCGCAATGAAGCCGGGCCGTACATCTTTATTGCGCAAAATGGAGTCGCTGCAATCGTGTCGGTGCAGGTGCGCTATAGCGTCGGGCCAAACCGTGTTGTCGTCTCCGCCGGGCGATTGCAGCCGGGCGATATGGTGTTGTATGAAGGCAACGAGCGGTTGTATCCAACGGCTCGTGTGCAAGTGTTGAATCACCACACGGTCGCGGAAGAATCCGCTTCTGAAGATACCGAAGCAGACCATACTGCAACACCCCCGCCGTCGACCAACAAATCCGACGGATGAATCTGCGTACCCGCGTGTCGTTTTTGCATCTACGCGTCAATTCTGATGTACAGTTTGTTCGCGCATTATCCTATTGAAGAAGGCATTTCCTGATGGATTTGATTCGTATCTCTATACAGAAGCCGGTTGCCGTCTCCGTTGCGGTATTGCTGACAGTCCTCTTTGGCATACTGGCGGTATCGCGCATCCCGGTGCAACTCACTCCCAACGTCGACTCGACCGTTGTTACTGTCAGCACGTTTTGGGAAGGCGCTAGTCCGCAAGAGATTGAACAGGAAATCATTGACAAACAAGAGGAAAAACTCAAAGGCATTTCCGGCCTGAGGAAGATGACTAGCTCAAGTAGCCAATCAAGTGGGTCGATCACACTTGAATTTTACATTGGCGTGGACAGAGATGCAGCCTTGCGCGATGCATCAGATAAATTGCGCGAGGTTTCAAATTATCCCGAAGGTGTAGATGAACCGGTAGTGACCGCAGGTGACCCGAGCCGGAGAGATTACATTGCGTGGATCATGTTTGAAGCTCCAGATGATCCTATTGATATTCGCGCACTGCAAGATTTTGCGGAAGATGAAATCAAGCCAGCCCTAGAGCGCGTGGGTGGTGTGTCCCAGATTAATGTACTCGGGGGTCGGCAGCGCGAAGTACAAGTGCGTTTTGATCCTATTCGCATGGCGCAACTCAGCGTCACCTATGGCGATTTGGTTAACGCACTACAAAATGAAAACACAAATATCTCAGCCGGCAATGTTGAAGAGGGCAAACTCAATGTCCGCATCCGCACGGTCGGTCGATTTGAAACCGTTGAGGATGTTGATCAAACCGTTATCCGGTATACCGAAGAAGGTGGGCCGATTCGGGTGGGTGATGTGGCGACAACGGTGATGGCTTTCAAGGAGGCAGGGTCGTTTGTCCGCTCCAGTGGACGCACGGTGGTTGCTATTAATGTTCAGCGTGAAACAGGCACGAATATCATGTCCGTCATGGACGGGCTAAAGGAAGCAATCGTAGATTTAAACGCACCTGACGGCGTCCTTGCCAACCGATCACGCATGCTTGGGATCACCGGCAACTTCCGACTTCGGCAGGTGTACGACCAGACAATTTACATCACCCAAGCGATCAAACTGGTTCGCAATAACATTTTTATCGGCGGCGTGTTGGCCATTGTAACACTGCTCGTCTTTCTAAGGTCCATACGCTCAGTGGGCGTGATCGCGCTGGCTATACCTATTTCAATCGTCGGCACGTTTGTGGCCATGGTGGTCATGGGTAGAAATCTCAATGTCATTAGTTTGGCGGGATTGGCGTTTGCGGTCGGCATGGTGGTGGACAACGCGATTGTGGTCTTGGAAAATATTTTTCGCCACCTCGAAATGGGAGAATCGCCTGCGGTTGCCTCGTATCGAGGTGCACGCGAGGTGTGGGGCGCAGTTCTTGCATCTACCTTAACGACCGTAGCTGTTTTTGTGCCGATTCTGTTCATTCAGGAAGAGGCTGGGCAGCTGTTTCGTGATATTGCACTCGCGATATGTGCATCAGTGTTGTTGAGTTTGGTGGTATCCATCACCGTTATCCCCGCCGCCGCGAACCGTTGGCTGCGCTTTGGCAAACAGTTGCAAGCGCGCAAGCATCGTCATGATTCGCCTGAACAGAGAGCTCAGACGAATGACCACGATTTGAAGCATCATGGGATTTTTGGGCGCGGTCTGGCGGCCTATTTTGGTTTGGTCGTGTATCAACTTCTGGGGAATACGTTGGTGCGAGTATTGCTGGTGGCGTTCTTTGCGGTGTTGTCGCTCGGCGGCTCATGGTTCTTTATGCCTCCCACAGATTATCTGCCTCGCGGCAATCGCAACATGATCTTTGGCATGATCATTTCGCCACCCGGGTACAACCTCGACATGATGCAGGAGGTGGGCAAGCGTGTCGAACGTGACATCCGCCCGTTTTGGGAAGTTTGGGAAGTGAAAGAGGAACATGGAGAAGAAGCGTACCAAGAGGCCATGGCGAACCTCCCGGCCGTGCCTCGAAGCGCGTACAACCCAAGTGCAGGAACAGTTGTCCCGCCACCGGTGGCCAATTACTTCTTTGTCGGGTTTGGTGGGATGATGTTCCATGGGGCAACGAGCGCGGATGATGCACGTGTGATCGATGTAAAATCACTCTTGAGTCACTCTACTCGGCAAGCAAACGCACCGGGGATGTTCGGTTTTGCTTCCCAAGCTCCGCTGTTTCGTTTGTCCGGCTCAACAGGTTCATCTATTGCGATCGAATTCTCGGGCGACAATATGGAAGAAGTGACGGCCGCTGCGGATGACGCATTCAATGCGCTTTCGGGTAAGTATGGGTACGGCAAAGTGCAGCCAAGTCCATCAAATTTCAACATCGAAGGCCCCGAACTACAGATCCAGCTCGATCGTGTGCGGGCTTCAGATTTGGGGATTTCAACGCGTGATGTCGGCATGGCGGTTCGGGCGCTCGCAGATGGCGCGATCGTTGGCGAGTTTCGTGCTCGTGGTGACGCGATTGATTTGGCCATTGTCGACGCTTCTGCGGTCTTGGCGGATGGCTCTCGTCGCCGACGTGATCTATCAGAGTTAGCCGATACACCGATTGCTACGCCGTCCGGCCAAATCGTTCCGCTGTCCTCGGTCGCCCGGTTAGTGCGCACCACTGCACCCCAACAGATTCAGCGCATCGAAGAGCGGCGGGCGGTCACATTGAATTACACGCCTCCTGCAGGCGCACCGTTGGAAGCATCAATGCAGGAGATTCAAGAGTTGATCGACACCATGCGTTCGGATGGTCGTATTCCGACGTCAGTGCTGACCCAACTCGCCGGTTCCGCGGACAAATTGACCAGCGTTAAAGAGGCACTTTTGGGTGATGGGTCAATATTGGGCACCATGGGGAGCCGACTATTTCTCGCACTGCTCGTAACGTATTTGCTGATGTGTGTCTTGTTTGAGAGTTTCCTCTATCCGATCGCGATCTTGTTGAGCGTGCCCTTGGCAACATTGGGCGGGTTTATGGCATTATGGAGTGTGAATGTCTGGAGCGAGATTGATCCGTATATGCCCACACAAAACCTCGATGTACTCACCATGCTTGGTTTTGTGATTCTCATCGGTGTGGTGGTGAACAATGCGATCTTAATTGTCCATCAATCGCTGAATTTCATGAAGGGTGATGGCGAAATTGAAGGGTGTGTCGGCCTAGGTAAGATGGAACCTAGGCGCGCGATTGCCGAAAGTGTACGGACTCGTTTGCGCCCTATCTTGATGAGCACACTCACCTCCGTCGGCGGCATGTTGCCCCTCGTCCTTATGCCCGGCTCCGGCTCAGAACTCTACCGCGGATTAGGTAGCGTGGTTGTGGGTGGGCTTGTCGTCAGTACAGTGTTTACGTTACTGCTTGTCCCTCTCCTGTTCAGCCTCATCTTTGATCTTAAGGTGATGTTGACTCGCCAAACTCCTAAAACCGCAGTGTCAACCGCGCGTGAGCACCCGAATCCAACTTTAGTGGAGTAGGGGATCGCCAAGAGAGAAGTGCGTTCAACTTGAATGCATGATCAAATCAGCAGGCTGTACCGGTTGCCGAGGAACCCTTACTTTGGCGACGAAAGAAACCGGTTGCTTTCGTGGGCGTGGAAGTCACGATGCTGCCGAGTCTGGAAGCCGTGGTGATTGCAGCCTTGGCCGCCCGGGCGGACTTGGGTAAGACGCGTCGTCGGCCTTGTTTTTGGGTCGATGACCGGACTGGGCGAACCAGTTGAACAAGCTCAAACGCATCATCAAGATTCATGTCGTCATCAGTCGCTTGGTCACCTACAACGGGTGAGTGGGGCTCGGCTTCATCTGCAAATTCGATGGCAACGGGTACATCAAAGAGATCAAGCAGTCCGCGCACCTGGCGGGCAATGGTCCGCCTCGCTTCCTGTTCGTATCGCTTTGCATTTTCCTCATACAGCCGGCCTGCTTCTTCCTGTGCCTGTTGCATCATTTCTTTTTGCGCTTCAGCATCCATCGGCAAGACATCAAGCAACAAAAGCAGTTTGCCGGATTGAATGTCATAAGGGATCACCTCTAGTAGATTGAGATTCCCTTCGACGGGCGGGAGCGTCAAAACAAATTCTCCACCACTTGTTCGCCGGACTGCGTCCGCATCCAGCCGACTGAGATCTACATAATACTGCTTCTCAAAATGGAAGATCATGGCTAGCCGAGCTTGGCTAAGCAATATTTGGGGCAACCAATTTAGGCCCTTCGTTTGCGTGACAATCTCTTTGGACACGACCTCAAGCCCGGTGAGTTTGCCGACCGCGCGAATTCGTTCGGTGATGGATGTTCGGACTGTTTGCGTGGTCGCATTTCGGTTGATGGAGCGCATCAAAAAAAGTACGCCGCCCGCGCCTGCTGCAAGCGATATCAAACCCACGATACAAACCTCAAAAAGTGTCATGTGCGCGACCTTTCATCAAAGCGTTGCGTTACTGCTACTACATCCAACGACTGCCTGGCATTGCCCGTTCGCCTCACCCCGCCCAACATGCTGAGAGAACGGGGAAGAGGTCGTACTCATATCTATCTGGCGATGCGCAGTCTCCGAGCCGGCGTAC
>PJEL010000576.1_pt1 | contig 42774 bp, 54 predicted proteins | sample 1853271 | NCBI WGS metagenome assembly PJEL01 (sample SAMN08108733, study PRJNA415343) | Invertebrate metagenome, whole genome shotgun sequencing project. | host: Globobulimina | place: Sweden: Gullmar Fjord | collected 2015-08
TATCAATCAAAGACATTATCCAAATTATCAATCAAAGATATTATCCATATTATCAATCCAAATTATCAATCAAAGATATTATCCAAGATATCAATCAAAGATAATATTTTCTATTGATTTCATACACAGCATAGGGGATTTGCGTATAGATTTATTTGTAAGGATATAAGATGTATATGTCCATTTTATATTGAAAGATTTTATCTTTGTTCCTAGCCCATAGGAAAGCGTATGATTTTACATAGAAAAATCGACCATAGAATCTTAGAAGTCGCTTTGTACAAGTTCTTCGATATTTCATAGGTATAACCATAGAAAGAACAATTGAAAGATAGTGCGCACATATCAGAACTATAGTAGATTTTTTTTAAGATTGAAAATTTATAGATCTGGAGAACTAAGCTATTACGCAAATTAGGAAGTTTGAGATTGGGTAATTAATATTAGCATAGATTGTGTTCGATGTGTTGTTAATAAGTTTATCTGATGTAGTATTTAAGATAGTATGCAGGATTGTGTCCTGCATTAATACGTTACGTGGAAAATATGAGATATATGTACGGAAACTGCGTTGCAGCAGACCCTGTTCATATATATTTCTAAAAAATCAAAATCTGGCTGTATTCTCAAAACCATTCTCAAAACCATTCTCAAAACCATTCCTAAAAACAAAAAGGCTGAATTCTCCGCATAGAAAAAAAAAATAAAACTCAGAAAAACTAAAAAACAAAAAGGCTGAATTCTCCGCATAGAAAAAAAAATAAAACTCAGAAAAACTAAAAAACAAAAAGGCTTCTACGCGGAAAAAATAAAATACAATAGATTCTATAGACTGTCTATAGACTGTCTATAGACTGTCTATAGACTGTCTATGGACTGAGAAACAAAGCGAGACATAGTAACTGTTAAATATAAAAAGCTAACATTATATATATAACTTAATAATAATATTGGACGGGTTATTTTTTTAAAAATTCTAAAAAGGAAAACTGAAAGGAAACTGAAAATGGGAGACTATACAAAACAATTACAGAAGATAGCTGAATTGGTAATGACAGGAAGAAAAAAAATAGGATTAGACCAGAAATCGATGGGAATGTATGTGGGAATGTATGTAGGAGCGGAAGAAAAGAAATACTCAAAAAAAGAAAATGGGAAATTGCAATTCGAATTAGCAGAAATAATGGGACTATTAGAATTATTAAAAGAAAAGAGAACATGAAACATGCAACAAACTAAATAAACTAATATTTGGTAAAATCAAACAATTGGAAAAAATAACTGACTATCAAAAACTAATTAAGTTGATAAAACAAGGACGTAACAATTTAGAATTAACACAAGAAGAAATAGCTGGACATATAGGAATAACTTACTCTAATTATGCTAGAAAAGAGAGGGGAGAGAGAAGATTTAAAATAAAAGAAATAATAGAAATAGCGCACTTATTTAAAACAAATGGAGAACATGAAATAGTAAATAAAATAGATAACAGTCAAGATGACAATGACATATTGGATAATTATATGGATAATTATATGGATAATTATATGGATAATTATATGGAAATGATAGCGATTTCATACAAAGCTGGAGACTTTGATTTATTATATACAACACTACAAAAATCAATGGCAATAATGGAGAAATACAAAAATGTCAAAGAATGAAGCAACTAAATTAATAAAACAAGGTCGTAAAAAATTAAAATTAACACAAGAAGAAATGGCTAGACATATAGGACTAACACAAAACACATATTCTAAAAAGGAGAGGGGAGATCGTAGATTTAAAATAGAAGAAATAGAAATGATAATAAACTTACTAGAAACAAATTCAGAATATAAAATAGTAAATAAACTAATAATAAGTACAAATAGAAATGAAATAGATAAAATAACGGTAAAAAAATTACAACAACTATCTAAAATAATAAACAAAATGAGAAAAAACAAAGGAATAACACAGACAAACTTAGGAGAACTAATAGGAATAAACAATGGGACATATTCTAGAAAAGAGAACATGAAATCAGATTTCAAGATAGGCGAACTAATAGGAATAATAGAATTATTAAAAATGCAAGAAGAATATGGGACATGCAAAAAAATAAAACATCTATTATTTGGGGACATATAACAAATGGTAATAAAAGACATATATGACTTAATAACTAATAACACAATAGAAGAATTAATAGACAAATATCACATGGGTAAAAATGAAGCTAAATGGGCAAACCAATTAAAAACGGAGGAGATATTAAACATACATACATTAATAAGGGCTATAAGAATATATAAAATAATACGAGAAGACGAACTTGAAATAGAAAAATTAAGAATAATATAATGGGATTATAACAATTACGATAAAAAAAAGGGCATAGTAAAACATTTGGATCTATGTCCTTTTTTATTAACAAACTTGTAAAAAAAAATAGAACACAGAGACTAGAATAGAAACTACAACAGTAATTGCACCAAACATCAGTATAAACAAATTAACATTGAGATTACAAACACGATTACAAACACAACAAAAGGGTAATGTTAGATGAAATCAAAAACATTAACTAGAAAAAAGATACAAAAAATAACAATACTAATAAAAAAAAGTAGAATAAATACAGGTCTAACACAAAAACGTCTATGCGAACAAACAGGAATTGCAAAGTGGACATACTCAAGGAGAGAGAATGGCATATCTAAATTCAAATTAAGTGAAATACTAAGTATCATATCTATATTGAGGCAACATTCACAACATACAATATGTGACAATATAATAAGGATAATGGACATAAAATGCAGACAAAAAAAGTAATTGATGAAATAACTGATGAAATAACTGATGAAATAACTGATGAAATAACTGGATTAATAAAAGAGGGACGGAAAAATTTAAAATTAAAACAAAAGGACATGGCTGAATACATAGGAATGTCAAAAAACACATATGCAAGGAAGGAGATAGGTGGGACTGAATTTACATTAACGGAACTAACAAGAATAATAGGAGTATTAAAAAACAATTCAGAATATAAAATATGCAAAAAGATACAAGACATAATACTGGGAGGTAACGAATTAACAAACAACAAAGAACTACAACGTGAATTGAAACAAATAACACAAGCGAATAATAACGGAGACATAAGATTAATAATCAAACATTTAGACAGAGCAAAAACAACAATAATAAACATGATAAACAAAGATATAAAATACATAAAATTAACATAAAGGAAGAAATGATGGAAGAAATGATGGAAGAAATGATTAACATAGGCGAATTAATATTTGAAGAAGACGTAGTAAAAATAATGAAAACATATGGAATGGATGAAAATGCAATTAACTGGGCATTAGAATTAACAGCAAGGGAAATGGTATACATAAATCAATTAATAAGAACAACACAAAAACATAAAAAAGAGATGAATTGAAATAAACTTTACAATTAACATAGGGGCATAGTAAAAATTCAGAATACTATGCTCTTTTTTATTAACAACCGCCAACTAATTTGTAAATAATAGGTTTAAAAATGAATAAAATTGAAACTACAATAGAGACTGCAATAGAAACTACAATAATAATTAAACCATATTTTGATATAAACGGATTAACATTGAGATTATATATAGAGACTACTAATAAAATTGAAACATATATAGATATACCAATAGATGATTTATTTACAAATACAATACAAGGAATAATAAGACAAATAAATTTGGAATATATAATATCGGATAAGACATTGGAAACTTCATTAAATGACATATACAGTTCATTTTTAAAATTAACAGGAATACTATTGGAAGGAAACCAAAGATTTCAGAACTTTCAACAATATATAAATAAAATAAAGAATGAAATAAAGAATGAAATAAGAGATAATAAAATAACCAATTTAGAGGAATTAGATAAAATAGTTGACAAAATAAATTTAATATCAAAAAATGATTTATTTTAAATAAGGTAACTAGCGGTTATATTAAAACGATATAGCCGCTACAAATAAACATAACAAAAAGGGATCAAACAAGGACATGAGAAATACAACTGAATATAAGGGACCATTTATATACGACTAAAAAAAGGGGTTAAATGCTCAAAAAACGACTGGAAAAAGTATACAATATAAAATAAAGATCTATATATATAATTATACCAAAGGGAACAATCCACAGAACAATCACAACTTTTATAACAACTGGAAAAGGTACAGGAAATGAAAAACATAATAACTGATAAGAAACTTGAAACTGCAAAAGGACTATCAAAAGAAATAATTGAAATGGCAAAGAGATTTATAAATGATAACATAGGTACTGACTACGAATTTCCGCCATCATATTTCATAATAAGGATAAATGAAAACCATGTATTAACAGTTCCCCAAGAAGTAAAATTGGAAGAATTATTTTATAATAAAATAAAAGAAATATGCAAAGAAATAATAGCGGACTATGTTTTATTTATAATAGAGGGTTATATAGATACAATAGAAATTATCATCAAAAATAAAGAAACTGAAAAAATGTATAAAGACATTAAAGACAACACATTAAACAAAAGATGTCTAGTAATACAGCTAACGGATAAATATGGAATAACTACATCTAAACTAATAATAATAAAAGAGGAAAACAACAAGATAAAATTTGATGATACGGATATTGATTGGCATGAAGGCGAATCATCAAATAACATAAAACCATGGGAAGAAATACCATCACATCAGTTAAATTAAAAAAATAATGGGTAGATAATAAAAACGTCTACTCATTATTTTTTGTTATTATAAAACAATCAGTTAAAAAACAATCAGTTAAAAAACAATCCATGAAAGGCTAAAAATCTATATATATAACTTAGTAATAATAAGATAGGGTTTTTAGACAATATAAAAGGAGACTATAATGAATAAAAAGGACAAGAAGGAAAAAAATGCATTTGAAAAATTAAACATAAATATAACGGAAGGAGTAAAAAAAGTAAAGGATGAGGTCAAAGCAACTGATTCACAGCTAGAAACAGCTATCAAAAATAATCCAATCATGACAAATATTCTGATCATGATTTCTTTAGGATTTCTAACAATCATAAACTCAGACTTCAAACAGCTATTGAGATTCAACCTAAAGGGTGGTATGAATATATTTGGTATTATAAGTTTTATGTTATTTATAATAGTGGGATTAGCAACGGAACATATTTACAAAAAGAAATACGAAGAGGAAGATAAAGAGGAAGATAAAAAGGAAAAAGACATAAACACTAAAAATCAAATAAAAATAGAGGAACAAGAAGTAGAGGAAAATATTAAATTAGTACCAATGAAAGTAATAAACGATTCTGTTATTTTCAAAGAGGTTAATAAAATACAGACATGGAGAGGAAGATGTGGAAACTACAGACCATTTCAAATTCAGTATAATAAATCTATAATTTACTTTTGGTTGGGGAAGGAAGGAAATAAAAAGAAAGATGGACCATTCGAATCTATATTTAACTGGAATAAAGACTTAGAAATAGACGAAACAACTAAAGAATATAAGACAATATACAATCAAACTATAAAGGGAGAATTAGCATGGATTTTACAAGGTGGGTGGAAAAAGGAAGAGGATCCAGAATAATAAAAATAATAAAAACTATAACAGGATTCAGAAAAAGAAAAACAATTTCAGAAAAATTAATTGGGAAAAACATACATCCTACTATTAAAAAATAGTAGGATAAAAAAAGACTTTAATTTATTATTATTAAAGTCTTTTTTTATTTAATAAAACTTTTATAATTTGCTAATAGACATTCGTTTTTTAGCAATCATACTATCAATTTTATTTGCACATTTTTGAGGTTCATTACTACTAGCGCATTTGCCTCTATTTTGCATTAACTTTTGTATTTGAGCTTTAATGGCATTGGTTTTAAAAGACTTCATGCACTCAGCTTTATCAGGAGAATTCTTACATTTTCTAGCTGCAGGAGAAAAGAATTTTTTATAAATGATATAACTTGCAGCAGCAGCAGCAGCAGGAATAGCTACCCAGGAAGCTAGCTTCCCAAACTTCTTAATATTTTCAATTTTTTTTGTTTTATTTATAACATCTCTTGGATTTGCAATTTTTTTATTTACATTGGCATTAGAAGAGACACCAGGAGCTGAATGGTATAGACCTTTGGCAAGTTTACTAGAAGCTTTAGTGCCAGGTATAACAGCGCTTTTTATTTTCTTAGCGACCTCTCCACCTGCCCACCAAACACCTTTCCCTAAATACTTAACAGGGACTGACACGCCTTGTACTACTCGTTGAATTGTTTTACCAATTGCATAACCAGTAGCGGCAGCAATACTATCATCAGCTTCAATCATAACAAACTTGCCAATATTAGAATCGACAAATTGCTCACTAATATAATTCTCATTCTCTACTAACATATCACCAAACGTAAGGAATGACAACAGTTCATATATACTAAAATCATCAATGGAAACTAAAAAATCATTTTTCTCTTTACAAGGGATATGTTCTTGGAGATTTACAAAATGGTAACAAAAAGATCTCAGATAATCTTCATATAAATTATCATATAAATTATCATATAAATCGACCATTACGATACATTCTCCGCTTTATTTTTAATATAGCTTTCAAAAGGGGTTTCCATTCTTTGACTGGAAAGCATATTCTTAAGGGTTCCATAAACATTATCATCAGAACCCATACCTTTAGCTTTCTCAATCATCATATTTTGTATTTTCGGGTTTCTCATACCAAAAGACTCCATAAGGGTAATAGGATCACCATTATCTTGTTCATTAAATACTTGGATTTTCTTAACTTGCTTCTTTAAACTGGTTCCATAATCATCTAAAAGGCTTGATTTATGTGATGATTTATGTGATGATTTATTTATTTGCTCTTTAATAGATTTGGTATTTTTTAATTTTCTTACAGGCGAATTAGTATTCTTCAGAAATTTTTCAACGACATTATTCATCTTATTTAACTTTGATTCTAACACGCTATGAGATGTTTTCTCATTTTTATTTGGAATATTTTGTTTAACGTCGTGGATTAATTCAGTTGTTTTATTTTTTATTAAATTAGGTACATCATTTACTTTATTATTTAGCAAATGTTTTTCAACTTTCTTAAACAATTCATTTAAAAGATCATCTCTATCAATAACATCTTTACTTAAAACATCTTTACGATCATCATATTCAGCAACGGGTTCATACTTCTCTTCAATAACTTTTTGATTTTGATCTTTTAATGTGGCAACAATAGATTTTTCAGAATCATGGACTTGAGGTTTAGGATCATCATAAGGAACATCATAAGGAACATCATCCATCATATTCATTCTAGCTTCCATCCTTACAGGAGTTTTCAATTTAAACTTACCATTCCAAGGATTTAAATAGAACCCATTACCAAATATATCTAATTTACATTCAATAATGCTATCATCCTTCAGCCCTTTTTTAATAATATTACCAAGAGGAGGGACCTCAACATCTATATGATCTGCTATAATACGTACAGGAAACCCATACATCACATTCTCTACTTCAAAAGTAAGAGTGCCTTTTAATTTTTTATAATCTATTCCTTCAATAGTTACATCGAATTGCAAATTTCTTTTTTCATCTGTGCTTAGACTTATCATGACATATCCTCATTAATCTAAAATGACCTTAACTGATTTTACTTTAACATTTTCATTAGTTAAAACTTCTTTACCTTCTCCAATTTTAACATTCTTTACTTTAATAAGTGGTCTTGGCATTTCTTCATCTTTTTTAATAAGACCTGCACCACCACTACCACTTTGCAACACAACGGTAACTTGAGCTGGGGGGCATAAGAGTCCTTTAGTAACGAGAGATATTCCTGGCATTTAAATACTCCTAATAGCTGAATTAAATATACATTTAGGTACTGAAGAGGTACCAGGTTGAGTAACAGTCCATTCAGCACACTCAACAGCAACTTTTGAAGATGAGATAATATCATATCCCATAGCAACACAAGTTGAAAAAACGGCTACTACAGTATCACCAGCTCCAGATACATTATATACATCAACAGGTTTTGATTCTATATGATTACCTACAAGGTTTTTATTTTCATCTAACGAAAATATTTTAATTCCATCTTTACCTAAAGTATTGATTATATTCTGTATTTCATTATTTTCTATATAAAACGAGAGATGATCTTTCATTATCTCAAATTCTTTTTTATTAGGGGTAATAGAAAAAACCCCTTTATATAAGTTTATATTTTTTGGTTTAGGATCAACTACAATTTTAGTATTTGATTTTTTAAGAACATTCATTAAATCTTCTGTAATAACACCTTTAGCATAATCAGAAACTATAATAATATCATAAGTATCATCTATACTTTCTAAAGTATTAAAATAATTAACACAAGGTTTTATTATTTCTGTATCTATTCTCAATATTTGAATACCTTGTTCTTTAGATATAATTCTTTCTTTTTGAATAGTAGGAATATTTTTATCAATAATAAGATTATGTGAAATATTTAACAAATCTAATTTTGATTTAATATAATCTCCAGAAATATCATTCCCAATTCTTGATATACAACTAACTTTAGTAACACCAATAGATATTAAATTATTTATAACATTACCACAACCGCCAAGATTTGAATATTCTTTTTGTATATGACAAACAGGTACAGGAGCTTCATTGCTTATTCTATTTATATCACAAATTCTATATAAATCTCTCATAATATCACCAATTACTAAAATTTTCACATCTTCTATATTTTTCATTATTCACCTATATACAAATAATTTGTGCTAAATTTCCAGTTGAACATTCATCTTTATGTCCATATTTGTAATGACATTTAGAACATACAGATATACAATAATCCGGATCTAAACTAAAAAATGGTTCTAGTTTTTGTGGACGTATATGTTCTACTTTTACTCCACAATAAACACATAATCCATCATCTCGTTTAAATACTTCTTCCTTACAAGTATTATATTCTTTAATTATACCAGCTTTAATTTGATCTTCTTTAATAAGTTGAGTTACTATTATATAATGGACATTCTTGTTTACACTTATGATTTTTACAATGTGCTTTATTTCTTCAGGTTTATCTGGGTTATATCTCATTTCCTTATTATTTATTGTTTAACAACTTTGTAAGAAATCATATCTAATTCATTTGCGTCATATTCAGCTATCATATTATATGTAGCTATCACATTAGACCCAGTGCCAACACTACCAGCATTACTATAAAGTCTAATGCGTGATTCAGTAAGCATGTGTTGTGAATTATATGTAGTATTATCAATAAAGAAATTTTCCTGGACCATACCAAGTATTCGTTCTAATAGTACAGTTATAGTATCAAAATCATTAGTAAACACCTGTATAGTATCAGCTTTACCCCATGGAAAATAAATTGAATGATATATATTAATATACCATATACCAACTGAATTAGGAATAAATTTTGCTCTATAATGCCCATTTCCTAATTCAGTAAATGTAAGACCAATAGAGCTTGAAACTTCGGAATCATTAGGTGAATATAGATATACAGTAAACGCTGTAGAATCTATACCACTAATCAAATTATGCTCTACATCTAATATAGTAAAATCCTCTTGTATTTCTTCACCAATGCGACCTAAAATCATTTGATATATAGCTCCTTAGTATATAAATTCATTTTATACACCTAATGATATATTTAAAAAACATTATAGCTAAAACATAGTTATACTAGAAGTTTGAGCACTAGAACTAAAATCTAAACTTAATTGACCAAATTGAGTAAATCTATGATATACATCTGAATCTATAACATCAACTTGAATAGTAGGAGACAATTCATATATTTTACCTAATCCAATAATATTAGGTTTATCTAATAATACAGTTTTAGCTGAACTAGATCCATAACTAGCGTCTGAAGTTCCAAATGCTTCTAAATTATACATCAATGCTGAGGTAAATGAAAAATCTATTAGAGCTGTGGTGTCAGCATGACCATCTTCAATTATACAACAACCAGCTACATTAATTCCATAATCATATCTATGGGTTACTGCTTTGTTTCCTCTGGCTATCCAATCAGTTTTTGATTCATAATCACTACCATATGAAACAGTATTTACAGAAAAGCTTTCAAGTAGATAATAATCATTGTATGTTAAATTAGATGCTACTACAGATGGATTCCATGTAGTATTTGGATAACTACCATCATTGGTTGTACCAATAATATGATCCATATTCCAAGCATTTACAAAACATAAATTTACATATGTTTGACCATGGACATAATCTACTTTAGTATTAAATGCATCTCTTCCATTAGTAGTAGTTGTACCATAATCATACCCAGATTCATCCATGAAAATTCCATGAATTTGTAATGTTTCCCAATCATCAACTTTATCTGTAAAATTTGCTTCTGATTGATATGTAGATACGTATCCAAATATTTTTGTATTTGGATTTAAAGCTTTTATTCTAGCTATTATTGTGGTTGTATTTGAATAATCACCATGTCCAGAATCTTGTACTCCATCACCAAGAACAATAATATTATATCTTGCCATATCTTTAGCTACTAATTCATTATTCCATGAATTTGTTCCAGAATTAAATGAATTCATCCATCCATAATAAATTAGAAGATTATCTGGTTTTGTATAAGTTGCTTTAATAACCTCTTGATTATGCCAACCTGTTTTAGCGTGAATATTTTCTAATATAGCTATTCTATTTGTATTAGTTTGTATTAACCCACTTCCACCTAAAATTGGTGTTAGTGTTGGTTCATATATAGGATTCTCAATATCATTAAAAATCTCACGTCTATTAATTAGACTCTGCATTATATGGAATTCGCCAATAATAGAAGCAGTACTATCTGAAGGCGTTACTTCTACTTCAGAATTTTCGTCTAAAAAGGTATGTAATGAGCTATCAGGTAAGGGTTGACCATCATGACTAGCTACAACACCATCTAAAGTAGTTTCTTCACCTGCATCTATATCAATTGAAAATTCTATATCTACTAAATTATTATGTTCAGTAATACCTGTAAGTATAGGATCTATATTTGTTAATCCAATCTCTTGAACTAGTTTTCTTAAATTAACAGAATCATTTAAAAAATCTGTAATATCATATTGATAAATTGCCATTTTTAATTAACTCCCCAGAATTCTATACTTGATTCTTTTATATAGGTTGTTTTGTTATTATTATTTTTGAAATCTATATCTATAAAGTGACTAGAATTTGTTAATGTAATATTAATAAAACTAGAAATAAGATTCCAAACATCAGATTGTTTAGGATATGATAAACCAGGTGTTCTAACAACATTTAATATATCTGTTGTATCATTAATTTGAATTCTAAATTGATATTTATGATTATTATTTTCTCCAGTCCAAAGAAATGAATAACCAATTCTATATATTCCTGCTGGTATTACATCAGTAGTTAATCTTAATTTTTGTTTATATACAGGACTTGTCGTGGAAGATACACTATCATCATTAACATAATAATAATATTCATTATTACTAGCATGATTTACCCATATAAATGCAGTACCATCAGATCCTAATATTTCTGTAGGATAATTAGATTCAGGTATAGGTACATTTTCTAAATCTTGTAATTTCTTAACACTTTTATATTGAGATATTTCACTTACATGTTCTACACCATCATTAATATTTAAATCTGAAATACCATCATTGATTATTATTGTTCCAGCTTCTATTAAAGTTTTTAAGTTTAAAGAATTTGATATTTCTGCAAATGTATATAATAGACTTAATGTAACTTGACCGCTAGCTAAAATTTCTTGACCATATAAATCATCTATATATATATTACTCCCAGTTGAGTTTTTTGTTATAATAATCATTATGGTACATACCTCCAGGCAATCTCTATTTGACAAACTGTATCACTTATTGGAGTTCCAGTGGAAACTGTAAAAACTTGTATTTCATCATCAATAACTAAATCAAAGTTTAATGATGTATTGATATATTTATATTCTGCTGATTGATTAAAACTATACAATAAAGATTTATTTTTTTGTATTTCAAAACCTTTACCTATCTGTCCAGAAACAGATTTACAGTATATAGCAGTCATAACTGCGTTTCTATGTATATAATAATATCCTGAGCTAGACCAACCTCCGATAGCTAAATATGAACCATCTGAATTTCCACTTCTTCCGTATGTTAATATTGTTCTATCAATTGTAACCCAAGATCCAACATTAGGATCAAAAAAATACGGTAACATATCAGATGGGTCAATCCATATTTCAGATGTAGAATCAGGAGGTGTATCACTTTCTTCTAACATAGCACTAGGTACATACAACTGACTTATTGTATTATATCTTAATATATTACTACCAAGAGGTGTAATACTAGAAACATCAGTATGTGCATTAATACTATGATTTACAAATGAAGTAGAATCTAAGATTGGGTCGACATCTTCATATTCAGTTTCAAAATTTATATGAGCTAAACCATTGATAATACTTAAATCATTTGTTCCATTATTAATTGTAATATCACCAGATATAACTTGATCAGATAAATCAGTCGACGTACTAATTTCTATTTTAGTAAATATGGTGGTCAAAGTTCTTTGACCAGAACCTGGGATTTCTATACCCAGGTCCTGAAGGTTTATTGCTCCTCCAGTATTATTTTTAGCAATAATATTGGTTGTCATATAAGTCACCTAAAATCAAGGTCGGTATGCTATTTCTATAATTACTATTGGATCTGCTATTGTTGATGCATTGTCACTATATAGTTGGATAAAATCATCTGCTGATATATCAGTATTTAAAGTAATATCTTTATTTTGAGTTGCAGCAGTAATTGTTAATGTTTCTATATTAGCTGCATTATCATTTTTTCGAGCTCTAAAACTAACAGTTCCACTGGCGTCCAATTGTCCTGACATAGCAACAATTGTAGCATCTCTTGGAATCATAAAACCAGAATTATTTGATGTTAAACTTCCTGCACAAAAGTTTAAATATTGATTACTAGTATTTCCTTTTCTTCCAAATATTAAATATTGTCTTTGAGCTGATAACCATTTACTTCTAGTTCCGTCATATACACAAAGGATTCCACCTTTAACAGCTAATTGACCAGCAGCCAAACCAGTTGTTGGCAAAGCTGCCTGCTGTGTTAATTCTAATGGTGCATTTGTAGCAGCTCCAGTATCAATTTTAACAGCACCGCTATCTGCATTAATAACTCTTCCAACTCCAGCACCACCTTCATCATAAGCACCATCTAGATCATTTGGACTTCCAAAATCTACATCTGCTATTTTTGTCCAAGTTAATAATGATTCATCATACACATATTGAGCTTGTTTGCTATCACCATCATCTTGGACTAATACAGCATTTCCTTCTGCAGGATCGCCTTGAGAATCCCAACTAGAACCACTCCACTCATATATTGCTTCAGAAGTTGAATCTAGTGCTATTACTCTATCGCCAGCAGTTGGAGCACCTTGATCATCCCAAGTTCCGCTATATTTATATAAATGATCATCATCAGTATCTATATAAAAATCTCCAATCGAAGGTCCACCAGGAGGGGAAGATGAAAATTGAACTGATTTAGCTATTACTGGGTCTAACCAATGGGTGCTTCCAAATGATGGAGCATTGGCAATATTTTGCCAATCAATAGATGCTTGACCTGGTGTCTGTTGTTGGGTTTTGGTATAATAATCAGTTCTTGATTCTTGTACATTATATAATGTTAAATATAAAACACCATTTGCTGCACTTAAATCACTTGAACCATCATTAACAACTAAATTTGAATTATTAACATGATCCCTGAGGTCATCAGATCCAGATAATTCATCATATGTAAAAAGATTTGACATTGTAACTTGACTTGCGTCAGTTATAGTAATACCAAGATCCTCAATAGTTCTATCAGACCCACTACTGTTTTTTATAATACATGTCCACATAGCCATGTTTTCATATCTCCTAATAAGATTAATTTTTAAGAGAGATATTCAATATATAAACTATTCGATGTATAAGCAATCTCTTTTTAATATGTTCATTCTCTCCAGGCAAGTTCCAAAGTAATTATAGGATAATCGACATTACCACTAACTGGAACTAATCTACATTGTAACCAGTCATCTTTATCTATATCTTTATCTAAATTATCTACAGAATCTGATGTTTGATTTAATAATGTTAATGTAGTTAAAGTAGGAACAGTTACATTATTTCTAAGAATATTAAAACTAGCATTAACAACAGAATTTACAGTTTGTACTGTTACAGAAGTTATTGTAGCATTTCTAGGAATTTTATATCCTGTAGAGATAGTTCTTGTTCTTCCAGTAGCCATTAACCACATTGTTGAATTAAGATTACTATGATTAATTCCAAATGTAAAAATTTCACGGGTCGTACTTAAATATTTTGTTCTACTACTATCTAAAAATAATAGAATCCCATTTGAATCTTGTTTCATTGGGATTGATAAAGGTTGTGTATTATCTCGAAGCATTTATTATATCCTTTGGGATTCTTTTATTCATATTATAATTTTATTTTAATTGACTATACATTAAACCTCTAAAAGCGTCAATTGTAGTTCTATCTTTATTAATTTTTTCAGCCCAATATGCTCGAAGTGTTTCTATATTATCGTTTTTTGTAATATCTTTAGTAAGAGGAATTCCAATACTGAATGTTAATTTTACTCCATTATTTATACAGGCATTAAACCATCTTACTGTTATAATTTTTTTCTTAATAGTAATAATATCATTAGTTACTTCTTGAAAACGCTTTTCTTTTGAAGTAGGATTTTTAATTATATGGTTATGAATATGAGTTATATTTGTTTTCATATTATCAGGTAAAAAATCTAACCAATTTTCTCCAATAATCTCATCTTCACTTTCATATCCTAAATCAATAGCTAACATATAACTACACAATCTAATATTCATTTCAGGGTCTAATATAAGTAAATAAATATTAGAATAATTAAATACGTCCCATAAACCAATTTCTATTTTTCTTTTTACTTGGGATAAATCTGATAGTCTATCAGATATGTTTATTAATAATTTACATCTGTTAGTAAATTCTATTTTTGTAAATGGCTTTTTTATAAAATCATAAGTACAACAAAGATTTGAAAAATCATCGTACTCAAAATCTTTACCTGATATAAATAAGAATGTTGTTAAACTACATGATTTATCTAGAATTATCTCACATACTTGAGGTCCTGTTATTCCATCTAGAAATATGTCTATTATAATTAAACTAGCATTATCTATACATGGATGATTTATCATTTCTTTATAATTATTAAATATGTATATATCACATGGTATTTTAGATCTTCTTAAATATACATCACATAATTTTAATATACCAGGATCATCATCTAAAATAAATATAATCTTTCTTAAATTATCACTATTCATGGAGATACTCCCAAATTCTTAGCTATCCCTTCGAGTAATATAATAATAGTTGAACTCTTTGACCACATTCTTTCAAGTAAAGCAATTAAACTAATAACAATACCACAAACCCCAGTAGTTGCTATTACTATTTTTAACTTTAAATTAGAATGAGATTTAATGTTCTCAATAATATTATCTCCAATCTGTCTTTCAATTACTTCAGAATTAGTAGTATATGCTATTGTATGAGTTGCTAGTTCTATGCCTAATATTTCAGCTCTTTTTAATATTTCATTTGTAGTTTTTATTAATTCTGCTTGTTGATCTAATAATTTTGTATGATTTTCTATTGAACGTTTTTGTTGTTCCAATAAAGTCTGATTAGACTTGACAGTGTTTTCATAACTTTGTAATAGAAGAAATAGATCATCTTTACTTAAATTACCAGACATAGTATTAATCCTTATGCATATAGGTTTTTAATTTGTTTTATATCTCCTCGATTGAAGTTGTGTTTTTTATCTTTTATTTTTAATTGTTTATTATTATCACCTCTTCTATATGCTACATGTACCCATCCTTCAGGTAGATACTCTGCTATTAATTCTCTGTAACCTAAATTATAATGGATCCAACATAATATATCTAATGGAGCAATACCATTTTTTAAAGGTTCTATATCAGCAGCTTGGCCTATACAATGATTACTTTTTATGTTTCCATTGATAGCTTTATTTAATTCCGCACTTCTGAATCCTGATGTTATTCTTATTGGTCCGAATTTAGTCCTTACTGGTTGTAATATATTTCTAGCTAATATTTCTATATTTCTCCATTGATTTTTGTTAGTTGGTATATTAGAAATACCTTTTCTAATAGCAACATCAGATTTTATAAATTCTCGATATTTGAAATTAGGAGCTCCTGGTATAATTGAATTTAAATCTATATTCATTATTCTTTCCCTTTGAAGTACATATTAAAGAAGTTATTAATCTCTATAAATACTACCACTATAACTTAGTTCTTCATAAAGGTTTGCAAGTTTATTACTTGGGAGATTCACAGATTGTTCGCTTACGTAACTTCTTAAATTACTTTCCAATAATTTCAATTTTTCCATAAAGGAGTATATTGATTCTACCAATCTCATTTCTGTTATCTCTGGATCGTTTTTATCTTCTAATGATTCAATTAAAGATGTTAAACGTTCAAATGTCTCCCTTGTAGATTTTTCATTTAAACCTTGTAAAAATAATTGCGCAGCTCTACCTGGTCGTCTTATCATTTTTTTGAATCTCCCGTAATATTATTTTTTTATATACATATTGTTTTTGATAAATTCCCCGTAGAACATTCGCCCTGGTGCCCTTTACCATAATGACATTCTTCACATAATATTATTCCATTGTCTGGGTCTAATGTCATATGTGGGTGAGTCTTTTGTGGTTTTTCATGATGTATGTGTAATTTTGTTCTAGTCCCGCATACTTCACATTCGTTATAATCTAATTCTTTTTTTTGTCTATTTAATACTTCCGTTCTGAATATCTCATACTCAGATGAAGTATATGGTAGTTCTGGAGTATATCCTGCTTTTATTTGATCTTCTTTAATTAATTGCTCAACTGTTTTATTAAATAATGGACATTCTTGTTTACAAGAATCTGAGCAGTAAAAATATCCACTATCTTTATTATCCCTTTCTAATACACCAGTTCTCTGGTGTATTTGTCCCTTAGTTGGAGTGAACCATCCATTCTTTTCTTTTGAATTATCACATTTATGATTTTTACAATGTACTTGAATTTCTCGTTCTTTTTCTTTTCCTGGTTTATATCTCATTTCTTCTATTTTAGAAAAAAAAGGATACCTTTTATGTATCATATCTATTGTAAGTTTATTTGATATACTGAATAATCTAGAATATTCTGGATCTCTCATTCTCTCTTTAGTTTTTAATCCAATTTTTCTTTTAGTACTTTCTGTAGCTGGTGTTCCTTTATTCCATGGAATGTTTCCTTTTAATGAATTACTTAATTTTTTACGTGCTTCTTTACTTAATGTTCTTCCAGTATTTAATTGTCTTAATTTTTCTTTAGTTTCATCAGATACTATTCTTCCAATTCCTGATAAACCAATATTTCTTTTATGTTCTTCTGTTAATGTTTTCCCTGTGTGTGCAATACTTAATTTTCTTTTAGTCTCTTCAGATCTAGGAACACCTTTTTTAGATTCACTAATTGCTTTTTTATGACCATCAGTTATTATTATTTTTCCTTTTAAGCTTTTACTTATATTTTCTCTCCATTCTTTTGAAAATGATTCCCTCTTTCTTCCAGTTAAGGAAGTGCTTTTCTTTTCTCTATTTTTTGGACATCCGTTAGTAGTATTTGAACAACACCATTTACCATTTTTAAATTGATATTTAGCTTCTTGTCCACAACCATATTCACATAATTTCACTTATACACTCCTTTCAATTTATAATTAATATTAAAGGACAATAATTATATTGTCCTTTAATATTTTGTTCATATGAATGTTTTATTTTTCTAACTCTTGATCTTCATAAACCTTATATGTATTATCTTCAAGTTCTTCTTTAGAAAGGAATTTAATAGTTTCCATAGAAAGATGTTCTGATGTTTTTAAGCCCTCGAATTCTCCTGGACCAGTTTTCTTTGGCAGAAATTCATCCCAATAGACCTTAAACATGTAATCTTGATCTTGACTATAACCTTCTTGAATTTTCTTTTTCATAAAAGAAATATTTTTTAATATTTTAAGTCTAAGAGGTTTTGGCATTTGTGAGATAGCTCCATACGTCCCCCTGTCGATATTAAAATCATTTGTCAATAATTGACAGCATGCTTCTTTTGTGAAGTACATTACGTAATACACCACTTCACTAGCCTCATATGATAATCCCGATTCTTCAACTTGTTTCTTATATCTGTCGACTAGTTTTTGTTGATGAACAATTTTCAGCATGGCATCTTTAATTAAATGTGACGCATCCTTTAAACTTCGTTCTGCTTCTTCTAGATCAACTTCTTTTTCAGAAATAGTTAACTGCCATCTTCTTTTTTCATAATCATCTTCTGCTTTCTCTAATTCATTATGAAGATTTTCAAGTTCAAGATTAATTCTTTCACACTTAAGAATTGCCTTTTTCTGACCCGTCTTAGCCGCATATAACGAATTCAAGCGGTCCTGCATTTCCATCATACATTGTCTTAACTTACGATGTGGGGTAAAATGTTGGTCATACTGCACACTTTGATCTTGTATATGAGATTGACTAATAGGAATTTCAGCAAGGATTTCAGGATAGAGATCAGTAATGCTTTTTTCATCTCTAACAATTTCCATAACTTCATTAATCCCTTCTCTAACAGAGACTGGATAGTCTTCACTTTTCACTAATTGGACAAACTTATTTTCAACTCTTTTAGAAAGATCATCCAAAGTCGCTAATTCATTTTTAATAATTTCACTCATAATCTATTCTCCTTTATTAGATTTATTACACAAATATGCTTACAAAGTCTGTATTATCTACACCTGTACCGAGTCTTCTAGCTTCACTTAAATTACCTACAACAATAGCAACACCAGAATCATATGGAAATACAATTCTATCTATTACTGATGTGGTTGTCCCAGTAGTTCCAGCCATACAAAAACCATGATCAGATGAATTACAACCAGAACTGGATCTTTTTATTACACTTAAATTTCCAACGTTACTAGCAGTACCACTATTAAATGGAAATAATATTCTATCAATAACTGATAAAACAGTAGGTGAATATGCACCCATACGAAATCCATGAATAGATGAATTACAACCAACTACATAACTACCAGAACCGCTTAGATTTCCAACATTACTAGCATTACCACTATTAAATGGAAATTCAATCCTATCTATAGTTGATAAATAAATAGCAGTACCGCCTCCCATACTAAATCCATGAACAGATGAATTACACCCAGCACTAACATGTGTTATTCCAGATAAATCACCATTATGATCAGCAGTTCCAGAATCAAAAGGGAATAATATTCTATCTATAGTTGAAATTTTAGCAGGTACATAGCCGCCCAGAGTAAACCCATGAACAGATGAATTACACCCACTCAAATAACCTCTGGTTCCATTTAGATTTCCAGCACTAGTAGTAGTACTATCATCAAATGGAAAATCAATTCTATCTATACTTGACATATAACTTGGATTATTATAACCAGCCATCGCATAACCATAATTAGATGAATTACACCCAGCTGCTGTTCCTCTTGTCCCACTTAAACTACCTACATTAATACCAACAACATCATCAAACTGAAAATTAATTCTATTTATGGATGACAAATAAGCGGTTCCTATGCCACCAAGTGAATACCCATAACCACTACGTCCTGATGTAATAATACCCCAACTACTTCCATTATATACTTTAGTATCTCCGGATGTAGTATTCATCCAAACATCACCAATAGATGGATTAGATGGTTCATTGAATTGTCTATATGTAATAATACTCTTTATTCCTGTAAGAGACATATTAATAATCTCCTTATACAAACTGTGTTATATATAACCTATATGGGTAGGTGACTCCTCTAGGGTAGGGCGACTCCTCTAACAATTTTCCATGTACTTCCATCCCATATATAACTAGATTTATTATCTGTATTATACCATACATCTCCACTTTTTGGATTAGATGGTGCACCATCATCAATCTGAGATTGATAGTGTGTTACTATTGAACGTTTTCCTTCCCAAGTCATTTTATCCCCTCCGGTTTGAAAAACTTAAATTTTTTTAATATATCTTCAAACCCTGCATACTTTATTTTTCTATTTAATTCGCCATAAACAACTTGATTTCTAAAATCCACATGTAAACATTCAATTTCAGGGTTTATATATACTTTATAACCATTTTCAAAACATAGTTCTGTAAAATGAGCATCTTCATTAACTTGATCCTCTTTGCCTTTTTGATAACATACAAACCAAGGTTGTCTAGCTTGTTTAAATATAGCTATATCAATTAAAGCAAAACCAAGACCAATCAACCAATTAGATTCAAATACTTTTCCTTTTTTAAACTTATCAGTTCTATCAACAGCAGTTACTAAACCAGGGTGTCTTTTATTATTAGGTTCTAATTGGGTACTAGCGCTATAAGGTGGATTTCCTTTCATAGAATAATTGCCAGATACTACACATGGATCATTTATTTGTTCCATAGTTTCGAGCAGTTTAATCAATCCATACTGAGGGGGAATTACATCATTATCTATAAATAATAAGTAATCAGCTCCTCTTTTTAATGCTTCTTGAGCACAAATATTTCTTGCTTCATCTACACCTTTTCCAATTATTCTAAAGAATTCTGATCTATAACCTCTTAGAAGCATTAAATTTTCTAAGTCTACTGCGATAGGTTCTTGTTCAGATCTACCTGGAATACAAATGAGAATAAAAGGATAAGAGGGAGGAACACGCATACGCTCAAAAGCTTTAATATCAGTATGATCCCAAATGCCAGTAGAGTATACAACTTCATTATCTCTTTCTCCATAAAGTATTTTCCATTTCTTATCCATGTGCATACATTTAATAGATGTATCTACTAATGGAATAGACCCAGTATAGTTAACTAAATTTTGAGTAAAGAAAGCATCTTCTCCCATTGACCAAAAACCATCAGGAGCACCAAATTCCCAAAATAATGGAAATGGTACTTGTTTTGAAACTTCTTCTAAATCAATTAAACAAAAACCCATACCACATATATTCTTAGCTGGTTGAATAGGATTAGTTGTCTTATCATCAGAATTAGGAATAAAAATCTGACCACTTTCATTTTCAAATGGAGCAGATAATGGTTTATATTTTTTATAATATAAACCAGAAACTACTAATGGTATTTTACCATCTTTATATGGAGTTGTTATTAAGTCATGTAATTTATGTAAAGCGTTATTAGGAGCAACTATATCATCGTCAATAAATAAAATATATTTAGAACCAAATTTCATAGCTTGTTCTATAGCATGATTTCTGCCTCTTGTTACCATTTCACCCCAGATTTCAATTATCTTAGATGACATCCCCGGTGGAACTATTAAAGAGTTCCAAGCGTCTGTTAAACATATATCCGCTTGGTCTCTCTTTAATAAAGCTATAGTTATATCATACTTTTGTATTTTATTTCTTTCAATGATATTAGAATTCTTTTCAAAATATTTATATGCAAAATTATCATCTCCATTTTTCATAAATATTCTTACTCTGAGCATTGCATCTTGAACTATCCTATAATCCCAATCTGGTAGTTCACTTAATTTCCCCCACAATTCTTTAGATTCGATTTTTCCATTATTTGATCTTAATTCGATTTCTAATTCTTTTATAATTGGAATTAAATGTTTCACTTGTAAACTCCTTTTCACTTATTCAGTTTATATAAATTGTGTAACAAAATCTGTTTCATCTATTGAAATCATGCCATATTTAGTAGAAGATAAATTGCCAACTGAAGTTGTACTCCCAGAAGCAAATGGAAATAAAAATCTTTCTATTGTAGAATAATACGTAGCATTGTTATAACCACCTGTAGAATAACCATATACAGAGGAATTGAAACAACTTACTTCTTTTGATATATTTAAATTTGCTACTACTGTTGCTGTTCCTGAGTCAAATGGAAATGTAAATCTTTGTATATATGATGGCCAAATATTACCTTGTTGTAATCCTCCTAAACTAAATCCATGGGTAGATGAATTACAACCGCCAGCTCTTATATGACTATTACTCAAATTTCCAACATTAGAGGCAGTACCACTATTGAATGGAAATAAAAATCTAGTTATTGTAGAAACTGTGCTTGGTACTTGACCTGCAGATACATAACCATAAGTTGAAGAATTACATGCAGATGATCCTCTTGTTTGGTATCCTAAATATGCATCTTGTGTTGTAGTTCCTGCATCATGAGGGAATGTTAATCTTTGTATATATGATCTCATTGAGTCATCAATATCTTCACCACCACAACTATATCCATAATTAGATGAATTACAACCAGATGACATTCCTGTACTATAGTTTAGATTTCCTACAACATCTGCATTACCACCTTGAAATGGAAAATCAATTCGTTGAATATATGATGCAAATGTACCAGTTCTATTGCCACATGAATAACCTCTTAAACTAGAATTATATCCACCACTATATGTAGCAGTATTTTGTAAATTACCAAGTAAAGTTGCTACTCCTGAATTAAATGGAAATCTCATTCTTTCGATTTCATCAGATAAAGCTGCTGGAAAACCTCCTAAAGAATATCCAAATTCTCCACTACCACCAGCAATTGGTAATCCATGCCAATAAGCTCCACCTTCAGGTTGGATAAGAAGTACACATGATGCATCTGCTGTATAATGATCATTAGGTAGAGAAAATTCCATTTCTTTACCAACTTTAATATAATCTACATATGTTATCATATTAGCAGAAGTTAATCCATATGAAATAATTTCAGTTTCACCATCTGCAAATGATCCTATATAACTGCAATCAACACTACTAGCAATTAAAGTTCCATTTAAATATACATCACAAGTAGATGTCGCTGCTGTGGTTGCATCTACTACAAATTCCCATGTTTGCCATGTATCTTGTATTACGACATTTGTACCAACTTCATTCCATGTAGCACCATCAAATATAAATAAACCATCTGATTGGAATTTAGCTGCAATCATCATATCTGGTCTTCTTATATGGAAATAGAAATAATCAGTATTAGATAGTGTACCTATAGCATCACAATATATTTTTATAGTAGCTACAAATTCTGTTGGTATACTACCTATATCTTGTAAAAGTTCAGCATAATTTCCAGCCCCAGCAGAACCACTATCTAATTTTACACAACCATCTGTTCCACCAAATCCTGATAAGGTTGAAGCTCCATCACCAGCATCGTTATCACTCCAACCTGATATGCTTGTAAAATTATCTAAGAATAATGTTCCTGAATTTCCATGATAATTACCATCTATATATAATTGATCATCAGTATCAGTAGTTCTATCTATTTCCTGTGAAACCCTAATCTCATCTAAATAACCTTCTAAATATAAACTATTATCACCATGTTGTCCAATATATAAATTACCAGTTAGTGTATCAGTGCTTGCATCAGTAGTAGTTCCTACATTTTCTCCATTAACATAAATTGTATATATAGTACTATTTTTAACTATAGCTATATGATTGAAATTAGTATTTGAAATAACTGAAGTTCCAGTAGTTATAGATACTATACTACCGCCACCGCTTACAACATCAAATGTAAGTGATCCATCATTTACATAATATAATGTCCAATAATTACTACTATCTTCATATTGTTGAATAAGTACTTGAGAGCTACCAGTTAATCTAGTAAGCTTTAACCAGAAATCAATAGTATAATCAGTAGACGTTGTTAATTCCCAATCACTACTATCATCAACTGCTAAATAATCATTACTTCCATCAAATTCAATAGAACAAGGTCCAATAATTTCAGTGCCAAGTTTACTAGTTTTTACACCGCCAAATAAACCAACAAAATGGTCACTTAATGATAAATCTTGTATATTATCAAGTGTATTAACATAGTTATATACTTTTAATCTTTTTTCTTCTGTGTCGTACCAGGTTTGTCCTGGAGTAGGATTGCTTGGGGCAACACCTTGTACATATTCAGGACCCCATTTCTTTTGGTCTACAGCTATAGACATTTATGTTACCTCCAATTAAAAATATTACTATTTTATTTATACATTTAATGCATGTGATATAAATTGTGATACAAAATCAGTTCCATCAATACCAATACTAACATCCTTTGAATTACTTAAATTTCCGGCTTGAGTTGCGGTTCCTGCATTAAAAGGAAATTCAATTCTTTCAGTTAATGAAACTATAACAGTACCTGTATTTCCTCCCATTAAAAATCCATGTATTGTTGAATTACATGAAGATACTGTATATTTAGATTGATTTAAATTTCCAGTTGCACTAGCAACACCAGAATCATGAGGAAATATTATTTTATCTATTGTTGAGTATCCTTGACCAGCCATACAATATCCAGCAGATGATGAATTACAAGTAGTTGATCTATATTTTGATGCAGTTAAATTTCCAACACTACTTGTAGCTCCTGAATCATATGGGAATGACATTCTCTCAATTGTAGTAAGATAACTACCAGTAAATCCAGACATAATATAACCATATATTGAGGAGTTACATGAACTTGGTACATATTTTGATTGATTTAAATTTCCAATATTATTTGCATATCCTGAATCATGAGGGAATGTTATTCTATCGATTATTGATTTAAGATCTGTTCCAGTGTAACCACCAGAAGAAAATCCATGAATAGATGAGTTAAACCCTGCAACATATCTTTTTGTTTCAGTTAAATTTCCAATATGTACAGAAGGTCCACTATCAAATGGAAATGTTATTCTATCAATAATTGAAGTTACTGCAGATGCAATATCATTACCTGCTATATTAAATCCATGATTAGATGAATTATAACTACCACTATTACTCATTTCTTGACTCAAATTTCCTACATTGCTTGCAACACCTGAATCAAATGGAAATGTTATTCTATCAATAATTGATGTAGTAGTAGCTGCAACATTTCCTCCCATGTTATATCCATAATCACTACCAGTTCCATATCCACCAAGTACACTTTTAAATTGGTCAACTGATTGAGATGTATCTGCAAAAGCTATATAGATAAAATTATTCCCAGAACCATTAACCTGAGTATTTGTTGTAGTAACTTGAAATCCATCTTCTAAAAAATCAACATTAGAAGAAAAAGCGTCTACATCAGTATCATTAGCTACTAATATAAGACCATTTGGATTTGAAGTAGATCTTTTATTATCATATATGACCCAATTACCAGTACTATCAGTCTTTTTTATCATTAAGAATGCTGGTTCAAATCCACAGTTTATTCTTGGACCATTAGTAGAAGCATTGCCTGTATATGAACCAAATGATGAATAATTTTCAATTCCAGCAAATATATAAGATATATAAGAATAAGAAGAACCATTTACAATATTAGCTGAGCCTAACGTAATTAGTGTATCTGTTGGTTTTGTATCATTCCAAACTGTTGTGGCTGTTGCTAATGCGGCGGTTGTATCTAATATCATATAATTAGTTGCATCTAATGATTCATGATAGATTGCCCAACTATTAGTATTTGAAGTACATTTTACAATAACAAGTTTTGGTTTTTTACTAAGACTATGAGTTATAGTTCTTCCTGCATTTCCATCTCCAGTATATTTAATTATAGATATACCAGTTTCAGTATTATATTTTTCACCATTATGACTTGCATGAGATGCATCATTTGGACATCTCCAACACCAAGCTACATGACCATCACCAGATTCATTATAATATCCTCCTGCATCAAGTGTAAATCCATCACTATCAAATGAACTTATCCAGCCACCACCTGTAGCTCCATCAACAGTAGTTTGATTAGGATATCGTACATAACTAGTTCCAATAACTGAATCTTCAAGAACATGATCATAAGTTTCAACTCTATTTTTTAACCATACTAAATCTGGCTGAAATCCAACACCAGTAATAGATTGACCTGTTCCATTACCAGTATATATTACAGTTTTAAATCCATTGCTAAAACCAATTGTAGATTGATTAATGGTTTTATGGAATAGATCTTTATTAGTTCCGCTATAATAAGTTTGAGAATCTTTATTACTATTGGTTGGCGGTACATCTTGGACATACCCGAGACCTTTACTTCTTTGATTTACTATTACAGACATTATGAATAGCCTCCAATAATCGTTTAGCAACATTTAAATAGCTATATTTAGCAGCTATTTTTTGACAATTTAATCTCATTTTATATAAGTCGCTATTCAAAGCATTACAGGCTAAATCAATAAATTCATTATAAGTTTCACTATGTAAGATATTAGGGGTTTTGGTTAAAAAACCAGAAACTCCATTTTCGATTCTTTCACACATTGCTCCAATATTGGTTGATATAGGAACACAACCTGCTGCTTGAGCTTGCGTACAATTCATACTAAATGTTTCATGATAAGTATTAGGAAATAATATAAGACTTGAAGACAAGAATTCAGTTGATAATTGTTTCATTGACACAGCTGGATATATATGAACACCTTTTATTTTACCAAGACTTGCAAAAATTTGTTCATATTCTTTATCACCTTCTTGGTTGCCATATAGACCCATAGAAGAAAAGACATGAAGCTCAAGATCATCTCTTTTCCCTTTTATACATATATCTGAAAATATATTTCCAATGACATCTAAACCTTTATATGGTATACAAGAAAAAATTAATTTATTTATATTTCTTTCTACATATCCATAAGAAAGAGTAGGATCTATACAATTTCCAATCACTATCATTTTCTCAAGTGGTACATTCATATATTTATGAAAAGTTTGTCGTTGCCACTCAGAAACACATAGAATTTTTTCTATTCTATTTAAAAGTTTTTTATCTACCATCCAACCTACAATATGATTTTGATCATATGCATCATGGTTATAATAAAAAATTCTTTTATTAGAATATAATACATCTTCAATTATACATCTATTAAATATAACCACATCTGCATCTGGTAATATTTGTGGTAATATATTTATATTATGAAGTATTCTATTATAATCATCTTCTGGAACATTTGTATTTGTTGTACTTAAGATTATACTAGAATTATCAGTTTCAGCTATGCCTTTTGATAGTAATAATAAAGAAGTTTCACTACCACCCAATGGGGCATTATAAGGAGTATCTAAATTAAAAGGCATCCCTTTATCTATTAATAATATTTTTACTGGTTCATTCGAGTTCACTTGTAATCTCCTTCACTTGTTCAATTTAATTATACAAATAATCCATTGAAGTCAGTTGTGTCTATACCTGTAGATAAATATCTTGTATTGTTTAAATTCCCTACAATAGCAGCTATTCCAGTATCAAATGGAAATGTAATTTTATCTATAGTTGAAAGATTAGATCCTGTAAATCCACCTATACTAAATCCATAAGTTGATGAATTACAACCACTATTATAATATCTTGATCCACTTAAATCTCCTACATTGATAGCAGTTCCGCTATCATGTGGGAATATAATTCTTTCAATAATAGATAATTCAATAGTATTTGTATTACCACCAAGACTAAATCCATGTACTGACGAATTGCAGCTAGCAGAACCATACCTCGACCCAGTTAAACTGCCAACATTATTAGCAGTTCCAGAATTATGAGGAAATGTTATTCTATCAATAGTTGATATTGCAATAGATCCTGTATAACCCCCAAAAGTAAAACCATGAATTGATGAATTACATCCACTAGATGGATAACTTGTTGATTTATTTAGATTTCCTACATTATCAGAATCACCACTATCAAATGGAAATAATATTCTATCTATTGTTGACAATCTAACAGAAGCGGTATAACCTGCAAGAGTAAAACCATGAATTGATGAATTGCATCCACCTAATGCATATTTTGATTCAGTTAAGTTTCCTGTAATAAATATAGTTCCATCATCAAATGGAAATGAAATTCTATCAGTAGATGATATACTGGATGTATTTCGACCACCTATAATATAACCATAATTTGATGAATTACACCCACCTAATGCAAATTTTGATCCACTTAATGTTCCTATATTATTAAGTACACCGCCATCAAATGGAAATTGCATTTTATCAATAACTGAAAGATAAGTGGTAGTGTATCCACCACAAATATATCCAAATCCTTTTCCATCAATAATAGGAACCCATCTTTCTAAATTATCATCATAGACTCGACCATATTCAAGAGTTTCATCATACCAAGTATCTCCACCTTGAACTTCATAAGTTCCACTAGGATCAGAATTATCTACATAAGTATAACCTTTTATTGTTCTAGGTTGCTTTAAAGGCATTTTTTATACCTCACTATATTTCATTATATAAATTGAGACACAAAGTCTGTATTGTCTATACCACATGTATAATATTTTGATTGACTTAAATTTCCTATATTATTAGCAGTACCGCTATCAAATGGAAATATTATTTTATCTATAATTGAAAGATAGGAAGATCTATACCCACCTGCGCTAAAACCATAATTTGTTGAATTACAACCACTTGTGCTATACTTTGATCCGCTTAAATTTCCTACATTACTAGCAATTCCTGAGGCAAATGGGAATATAATTCTTTCTATTCTTGAAGTATCTGCTGCAGCGTTAGAACGACCACCATAACAATAACCATGTGTAGATGAATTAAAACCACCAGGTACATATTGTACTGTATTAGTTAGAGTTCCTGTGGCACTAGCTGTACCGCTATTATGAGGAAATGTAATTCTATTAATAGTTGAAATTCTAGAAGCAACACCATTATCACCACCCATAGAAAATCCATGTGTTGATGAATTGCAACCAACAGCTCCGTATATTGTTAAACTTAAATTACCTGTATTTATGGCAGTACCAGAATCATGAGGAAATAAAATCCTGCTAATAGTTGATCTATAAGTACCATTAAATCCACCCATATAAAAACCATGAATAGATGAATTACAACCAGCGCTAGAATAATTAGTTACATCTAGATTTCCTACAGTAATTGAACTTCCAGTTTTAAAAGGAAATGTTATTCGTTCGATAATTGAATTATAACTACTATATCCACTCATATGAAAACCATGAATAGATGAATTACAACCAACACCATAACCTCTTGCGGATTTAAGATTTCCTACATCGCTCTCAATACCAGTATCAAATGAAAATGATAATCGATCTATATTTGAAATATAAGAACCATTATATCCACCAGCTATATAACCATAACCATAACTATTTATCCATTTGTTATCTTTTCTTGTTCTAAATTCTTTATTTTCTGCGTCCCACCAATTATCATAATCATTCAATTGACTAGTAGGAGGTGTGCCTATATTTTTATATGTAATACCCTTAACTTTAGTAAGATTGTTTAAGTCATTTTGTAATGACATGCGTCTTATACCTCCATCAAATTGAGGATATTATAATTAAGTACTTGGATATTCAACACCCATAGCATCCTCTATTGTAGTCTTTGAATCTAAAGATGAAATTGCTGAATAATAATCACTTAAACCAGATTGAAGTTCTACTACCATATCATGATAAGAATTTATACACATTGATTCAGTATAAATATTTAATAAGGCTTCAGTATCAATATCTACTATGGTTTTATTTTCAACACTTAGATTATCATAATAAAATAAATGTAGTATAACTGATTTAGTAAGAGCGCTTAGATTATCATTATTTGGTTGTAAGAATTTTTTAATATATTCTTTGAATAGAAATTTTTTAGCTTTCTTAACAACAGCTAATTCATCAGTTACTGTTATTCCATGGTTATTCATAAATTCAACAAAAGTTTGAGCTATTTCTCCAGGTCCTGGATCTGTAGGTTTATAGACCATTTTACAAATACCAATAATTTGATCTTCATCTAATTTTGATATTGAGAATCTTCCTTCAATAGAAAGAAGAGCTTTATTAAAATCATCACCAGTTCCTGATATTTTACCATATTCAGATATTCCATCATTTACAAATCCATCCCAAATAACATTAGGATGATGCTCATCAAGAAACCCTGCTAAAAATTCAGCACCTGTAAGACCTCTCCTAACTGGTGTGTATTTTATATATATATCAGCCATTTATATTCTCCTTTTATAGCAATTATCTTATTTTACTGTTCTAATAGAAGCTTAATTAATTGGAATGTACCGGTATATGTATCACCAGCATCATTAGCATCTCTTTTAATTTTGACTACTATAGTATCTGTAGTTGAAGTATAATAATCTCCATCTATAAAGTCAGAAATTGTTTGAGTATATAATTTTCCAATATTAGAACTACTAGTTGCTATATCAGTAGTGCCTGTAGAATCAGGTGATACTTCAGTGGGAGTTTCCCCTGAATTTAAGCACCAATATTCCCAATCAAATTTGACATCTTTAGAAGGATCATTACCATTCATACTATATGATAATTGAACATCTATATTTGCTGTTGCATCCCAGGTTCCTGGAAACTTAAACATAAACCAAACGGAACCATCATTATCTGGGTCAAAATTTATACATGGCATAATATCAAAACAAGTACCTGAATCAGAACCAGTATCAGTATCATCTAGAGAAAAACTCTCAGGATATACATTTACTTCATTGATTCCACCACTTCCTGAAGGTGTTGCACCCTCTAATGTTGTTAGTCGATCATAAACATCTTCAAATCTATAATCCATTTGAAAAATCTCCTAGATGTTATATTTCAATCCAAACATTATCTACTTTGTTTGGTAAAAGAGTTATTTCGCTCCATTGTTGTTTTATTTGGATTGATGTATTATTATCAATAGTATCGATACCGCTTGCATTTACAGTAACAATATTTGGAGTTGAATCAGCTTTAATAATTCTAAATTGTTCATTTGAATTTACAGTTAATGGTAAAGTTATAACAGTATTACCAGTTACTTTTAAATTCTTATCTAGTGGATCTGCTGCATATGGTCCACTAGTTATATCTTTAAATGAAGCTATTTCACCACCACCAGCGGGCGAACCAGCCATTACTCTTGCATTAGCAGGTGTATCAGGATCATTTGGTAAAACTTCATCTACTTGATAAATTGCTCCTGGTGCACTAACTGATAAACATGCTAGGAATAAATATTCTGAAGTAAATAGAGTTCCTCTTTGAGAAGGGAGTAATAGTTTTATTTCTGCGTGTGGGGCGGGTCTTGTTTTTTGGTATACGTAATGAAGCAGTATATAATAGTATCCTGTTTCATTCCATACACCTCCAGATGGTTGGACATAAAAATCTGAATCTGTTAAATCTATTGTAATATCAGATATTTCTATATAAACATCATCCTTAATACAATTTCCTTCAGTAGCAATTACACTTGTAGTATCATTAATTACTACATCAATAGCATTAGGAAATACAATACAATCATTTGTAACAGATATCATTCTTGTAAGTTGATTTACAATATCACTGTCGTAAGAAGAATACGGGTCAACGCTACGAGTTTGCACTGGTATGGGATTACCCATTTATAATATACCTCCTTTGCTCCAAAATTTCTCTATTTATCTTCACTAAATTACTTAAAAGTTATCTTTTAGGTTATATTTTTTAATTTGTTCTATCAATTTCATTGGGTTAGAATTAAAATTTAATTACTATGTTTCTATATATATTAATAACTAAGGTAATAAAAAAAGTTCAACAAAAAATATAGGGTATTCACATAATAATGAATACCCAGTAACATAATAGTATTTAATATTTAAAATTTGTTCTTAAAAAAAAGTATAATCAGCCTATAATATTATCTGTATAATCTTTTACATCAATGATAGTAGGATAATGTTTTTTAATAGATATTACAATCCAGCCATCATCTTTTAATTTTAAATTTCGTGCATGATCTGGGTAGTTATCTTTGTTATGCCAATAAGCATCTGTAAAATCAAATATAGTTTTGCGAAAGGGATCAGCAATATCAACAGTAAACTTATAATTTAAAAGACCTTGTTTATTGATTTTTTCAATTACATAGTTATTTTCTATAAAAGGATAATAATCAATTAAATAATTTAGTATATCTTGCTTATTCTTTTGTTCTGAAGGTAGTTTAAATTTTAGCTTCTTATCTTTTTTAACTTTAGCTTTTATCTCAAGTTTTTCTATTGGCAGTGATTCTTTATCTTTAAATAATATACTATCGGAATGTACATGTGAAGCTGAATAAGCTGCTCCTGTTATAGGAAAATCTCGATATGTTAATTGATACTCACCTAATGTCATTCCATGTCTTTTTAAATGAGCAGGAGTTAACATTTTAAAACTTTTACCGCATATCTGGCATATAACCATAGTACCAGATTTATCAAATTTATCAAATTTAGCTTCCATTTTTCTCCTTTTCGATATTCAATTAATACGTTTATAGACTTAATTTATATTTTGTTCATAAAAAATGTACATTGAACAAAATATAAATTAATTATTTAATACAAATAGAGGAGAATAAATGAAAATATTACAATTATATACAACTAATTTACATGGACATAATGTTAAATTTGAATTATTAAGAAACCAAAAAAAGGAGAATGAATGAAAGTATTATATGCAACTGATTTGCATGGGTATAATGTGAAATTTGAATTGTTAAGAAACGAAATAAAGGATCATGAATTATTAATAATAGGAGCTGATATATTACCTAAACATTATAGTGATTTTATAAAATCTCAAGAAATATTTATAAAAGGTTTTCTTATAGATTTTTTAAAATCTATTAACATTCCTGTTATTATTGATATGGGTAATGATGATTGTAAATGTTTACAAAAAGATTTTTTAGATGTTGTATCACAATTTGATCATGTCTATTCTAGTCATTTAAATGAGATTATTATTAATGGAGTTTCTTTTATTGGGATGCACTATGTCCCTGATTATCCATTTGGATTAAAGGATTGGTGCAGACAAGATGGATATAGAAAAGCTGATTCATTACAGTTATCTGAACCAGTTATTTCATTTGAATATGGTTTACAACCTATAAATAATCTTAGTAAATATTTAGAGAAAAAAGATAATATATATAATGTTTTGAATGAATTACCAAAATCAGAAAAGTTTGTATTTTTGTCACATGCACCACCTAAAAATTTAGGTCTTGATGTATGTTATGATAATAGAGAAGTTGGATGTGAATCAGTTACTAATTATATAAAAGATACACAACCTATAGCTTCTTTGCATGGACATATACATGAAAGTCCAATGAAAAGTGAAAAATGGTTTAATAAGTCACTTGAAACATATTGTATACAGCCAGGTCAATTAAATAGATTAAGAAGTTTAATCTGTTGTGAATTTGATCTAAATAATATAGAGAAAACTTTAAAACGAAAGGAGATTAATTAATGACAGTTCTAATGTTAGACAGCAAAGAAATAGAAAGGTTAAAGTTAAATGCAGAATGGAATCCAATATATTCTGAGGAAGTAATAAATGATATAAATGAAGGAAAAGAAGTATTCATTCCTGGAGATTCAGATGGGTGTACTATGTTTTCTAATGATTATAAAATTGTATATACTCATGAACAACAAAAACAATGTATATGTAGACATTTATCAATATCTTCAACTAAACATAATAGAACTCCTTTACCAGAAGTAGTTAATTTTGTTTGTAAAGAGTTTGGATTTATAAATGAAGTTCCATATGAATTTCCGGAAGGGGCAGTATGGTTTGAAAAGATTAAAGATAGTAAAAATAGTGCTGTAAATGTATTAGAACCTATTGATGGTGATTTTTTAAAACTTGCTAAAGAAAGTAAATAAATGAAAACATTATTATTATTAGATATAGATGAAGTTCGAAGATTAAAGAAAAATGCTAAATTAAATCCTGTTCCTTTTGAAGAAATGCAAAAACTTTCAAAAGGACAACCATCACCTATTCCTGGTGGTCCTGATAATTTAAATAATTTTACTATAAATGCTGTTAATTATGAAATTATATATACACATGAATGTCAACCTGATGGCATTTGTAGGCATTTATCAATATCTATGTTTAATGAAGAACTTCCACATATAGATGTTCTTCAATTTATTTGTAAAGAGTTCGGATTTATAAATAAAGTCTCAGATATGCCAGTATGGGTAGAAGATTTTGGAGATGATACATATAAGGCTGTAAATGTATTAGAACCTATTGATGGTGATTTTTCGAAACATATGAAAAAAGGAAAATAGAAATGACTAAATTATCTGGTAAATCTGATGGTAAATTAGACCAAGAATTACATAATATTATGTTATCGTTTGATACTATTTTAGATAAATGTAAAAACCTTAATAATCTTAAAATTGATATTGAAGAACTTTTAGCAAATTCTAAAAAAAAAGGTACGTTCTTTGAGAACTTATTAGATACTTTAATGGATGTAAGTTCACAATTTAAAGAGTTAGAGGATAGTAAAAATCAATTAGAGGAAAAGGTAAAAGAAATTTCTAATAAATTATAATGTTTTATAACCTGCGAGTATTCTTAAAGAATACTCGCGTATTTCAATTAATAATCATAATCAAGGAGAACTCATGTTGAATACAGAACTGCCTATTTTATACGGAATATCTAGTACTAGTAAAGTGAAACAATGGAAAATAGAAGTTATTACTACAGAAGAAGGTCATGGTGTTATAAGAACTTCTCATGGTTATATTAATGGAAAAATTCAATCAAATGATAGAATTGTTAGAAAAGGAAAAAATATTGGAAAGAGTAATGAGACAACTCCAGTTGAACAAGCAATATCACAAGCAAAATCAAAATGGAAGTCAAAACAAGATCAAAATTATTTAACCACAATTCCAACAGCAGATGATATTCCAAAAAAGATACTTCCAATGCTTGCTATGGATTTTCATAAAAGAGGGCATGATATTACTTATCCAGCATATATCCAACCAAAATTAAATGGTGTTCGTTGTTTAGCTATTAAAAAATCTGATGAAATAATAGATTTTCAATCAAGAGGAGGAAAATCTTATAATGAAACATTACAGCATATGATAGAACCCCTTAATAAAATAATGCATGTTGGAGAAATTTTTGATGGGGAAATTTATGTACATGGATGGAGTCTTCAAAGAATTGTAAGTGCTGTTAAAAAGATTAATAGTGATACTCCAGAATTACAATATTGGTTATATGATATAGCTGACAAAACTACTGATTTGTTAACTAGGATTACAAGATTGTCAGGTATAGTTGATGATGATACTAATTCTATTATTTTTACTCCAACAGTATCAGTTTGTTCTAAAGAAAAAATAAAAATTAAACATGATGAATATATACAACATGAATTTGAAGGTGCTATTATTAGAAATTTAGAAGGTTATTATAAATTTAATTATAGATCAAAAGATCTTCAAAAGTTTAAAGAATTTATTGATGGAGAATTTAAAATTATAGGAGGGGTTGAAGGCGAAGGAATTGAAGAAGGGTGTGTTATTTTTATTTGCGAACAAGAAGAAGGACTTACATTTTCAGTACGCCCAAAAGGAAGTAGAGATATAAGAAAGATATGGTTTAATAGTATTGATAAATTTATCGGAAAACAATTAACTGTAAGATATCAGGATAGATCTGATGATAATATTCCTTTAATTCCTGTTGGTTTAGGTATTAGAGATTATGAATAATTTAATAAAAAAGGAATAGAGTAATGATTAATGTATTTACCAGAAGTAATAAAACAGTTTTAAAAATGGATAAAAGTACTTATAAAAAATTAACGAAAATTATAAAGGAACCTGTATTAATTATTAAGGATGAAGATATTAAATCTAATTATATAGTTTATATAGTAACTTATAATAAAAAAACTGATGATATGTCTTTTGAAAGTATACAAAATTAAAATTTAGAAAATATCTCCAAATCTTACATGGTTTGGAGCTATTTTTTTATTAGTGCTTCTATATATATTAATATCTAATATAGAGGATTATTAAACTTAAAAAATGGAGGCAAATTGGAAATGTAAAAGATAACTGAATTGTTGAATTTGAGATTAGTTTACAATTGAATCTGATTCTAAAATTGATAAAAAGGAATTGTGAAAATGTTAAAAAGAGGAAGATATAAAAAATATGTATATGAAATGAGTTGTATTGCTATAACAGGTGGTGTATCTAAAATGATATCTAATTTCTTTCCTCAATTTAAATCACAATGTGATGATGTACAAAAATGTATGAATAATTTTGTACCACATTGGGATCACATTGGTAGCTGGAAAAAGACTACTGGATTAATTGATGTAAAGATTAATAGTTGGGTTGATAAATATTTATTAACAGAAGATAAATTATTGATCACTGATTTGTTATCAGCAGTTATTGGAATATTAGTTAACTTATTACCAACTCTCATATATAATCAAAAACGTTATATTAGTAATTTATTAGTAACTATAGAAAATCTAATATCTAATTTTGAAGATGAAGTAATTGAATATAATAAAAGATGCACTTACATAGCTCAAGGATTTTAATGGGAAATAAAATGACTACTAATAAAAAATTACTAAAAAATTCTCCATTAATTCATGGAGATATAATGAATAAACCAGAATTCAGTTATCCAACTCACACACATGGATTTGATAAATATGGTTGGCCAGAATTATTTGTTAGTGCTATAACATTTGGATTCGAAGGTAATATAACTGTTATACAAAATGTGTTTGTATATTTTTGGTCAAATCAAGATAAAATGGAAACTCTAAAAAAAGAAAAATATATTGAAATAGAAAAGTTATGGTCAAATAGTGATTTAATAATTTGTTTACGAATTTTAGATTATAAATTTCTTGGTTTAAGAAAAGCATATACACCTCATCAATTATCTAAAATTGGTCATGCTCAAATATTTGTTAAAGGGTATTATTATGAATTAACAGATTCGTATTATGAAAATATACCAGATAATGAAAGTAATTTCGAACATATAAACCTAATTTCAAATAACATAAAATGGAATTAATATAGAAAGGAAATATAAAAAATTAAAATTAATCAAACGACAATTGAAATAAAAGTAAAACAAATCAATCACGATTTAGTTGGTTTCTGGTTGATTTTAAATCATCCTGTATTAAAAACTCTTATAATATCCAAATCTAAAGATGAGAAATAAAATTATGAAGAAAAAAGAAATAAAAGATATACCAAAAGAACCACCTTTTATAATTCATGGTGATGTAAATAGACCAAAATATAGCTATCCAACTCATACACATGGATTGGAGAAATTGGGTTGGCCAGAATTCTTTATTAATGCTACAGCATTTGGAGCAGTAAATAATGCAAAATTAATAAACGAATTGTTTATACATTTTTGGTTAAATCCAGATAAAATGGAAATTTTACAAAATCAAAAAAATATTGAAATAAAACCATGGAGTAATGATGATATGATAATTTGTTTACGAATTGTACCTTATAGTTTTTTAGGTGTAAGAAAAGCATATAATTATCATCAATTATCTAAAACTGATCATGCTCAGGTATATGTTAAAGGAGATGACCATGTATTAAAAGATTCATATTATGAAAACATACCAAATTCAGATCCAGATGCTGAATGTACAAACCCAATGTGTTCGTGTTCAAAAATGAAATGGAATTAATATAGAAAGGAAATATAAATGTTAGATTTTTATAATACTAAAGGTGGTCGAAAATTTATTGATAATGTTATTCCAAGACTTGTAAAATCTCTTGAAGAGATAGCACTTCATATGAATAATAATTTAGAAATAACATCAGAAGAAGATAAGCAATGTAATATATGTGGAGCAAGATATAATATTAAACTTTTAGAAAAAGGTGATGGATTTAGCCATCGTTATACAATTTGTCCTTATTGTGGAGAGATATAATATAATAAAGAAACTGATAGGAGAATGAGAATGTCATATAAATCGTGTACATGTGATAATTGTGTTAATGGTTGTAAAAGTAGACCATGTTGGGGAACTCCTGGTGATATCAAGAAAATAATTTCAGCTGGATTTGAAAAACAATTAATGTTAGATTATTGGAGTGATATTAATGCTGCTGTAGTATCTAACATTAAAAATATGCCATTTGATGATATATTAAATGATATGGTAGATAGTATAATTAGAAATGAAGTTGATATTATAGCTCCTGCTATTAAAGGATATGAATATGAAAAGGCACCATTTTTACCAATTGGTGAATGTACATTTTTAGAAAATGATAGATGTATTTTACATTCTCTTGGTTTAAAACCTCTTGAAGGTAAAATAGCAATATGCAAACCAAATAGTGATAATAATTATGATCATCCTTATGTAGCTAAACTTTGGGATAATGATGATGCAAAATTCTTAATTGAAGAATGGAAAAATAAAGGAAAGTATTATGAATGATTTGCAAAAAATAATAAATAATATTCAAAAACTTATTAATGAACAAATGGTAACTATTACTAATAATAAAATAGGAGAGATTTTTATTAAAGAAGAACTATTTAAAGGTTTAGAAATAATTAAAATTGAAGGTAAAAAAAGAACAGAATATACATTGAGAATGAATGGAGCTGAGTTTGTTGTTGATAGTGAAAATGGAGGTGTAATAAAATCAGATAAAGGAATTTGGTATATAGATAGTATTATGGATGCAATAAAAGAATATATAAAGAAAAATCCTAATGAAGATCCAAAGATTATATTAAGGGGATTAATTAATGATACACTTGATAATTTTTCTACAATAGCTATAGAGTTAAATATTAATCCAAATGATGTATTGTAATAAAAACTATTAATTAAATAATTAAATTACTGGAAGGTTGTCTATTATAGATGACCTTTCAGTATATTTTTTTAGTATCTATATTATATAATAAAAGGTATAAAATGGAAGATATATATTGTTATGAATGTGATCCACCAAAGAAATTTAAACAGATTACTGAAAGACATTTAAAATTAATTCATGCTATGACAATTGAAGAATATAAAAGAAAACATCCTAATAAAAAATTATATTCTAAAAGAACTAAAGTTGTTAAATGTTCAAATTCAACTGATGATGCACATGATGCTATTGTTGATATTAATATACCAACTTCATTAGCAATATGCGATGATTGTAGAAATAAAGGACTTAAAATAAAAAATTGCAATGAAAATATAATCAAAAAGAGAAAAGAAACATCATTAAAAAATACTGGTTATGATAATCCATCTAAAAACCCTTTAATTAAGGAGAAGAAAAAAAATACATATTTAAAAAATACAAATGGAGAATTTGATAATCCAATGAAGAATCCAGAAATTCAAAATAAATCAAAAGAAACTTGCAATGAAAAATATGGTAAATCAAATCCAATGAAAGTAGAACAATTTGTAGAGAAACAAAGAAATACATTAAAAGAAAACTATGGAGTAGATTATCCATTAAAAAATAATAATATATTAAATAAAATGCTTAATACTTCATATAAAAGATATAATGGTATTGGTTATTCTAGTAAAATTATTAAAGAGAAAATAGATAATACAGTACAACTTCGTTATGGTGTTGATAATGTATCTAAATCTATTGAAGTAAAAAATAAACGAGAAAGAACATTTATAAAAGATTGGGGGGCTACTAATTCATCAAGTACTGATGAAGGCAAACATAGGATTAAAAGAGGGGCATTAAAAAGATTTATTCCAAGATTAAAAAGAATGTTAAAGTTTATGAAACTTGAAATCATTAATATGAATGAATATGATAATTGTTATCAAATGTTAGAATTTATTTGTAAGGAATGTAATAATGAATTTAAGCAAAAATGGAATTATGTACAAACTTATTACACATGTCCAATATGCTATCCTAGAACAAGAGGAAGAGGTGCTAAAGAGATTGAATTGTTTAACTTTATAAATAGTCTTAATTTTAATTCAGTTATACCAAATGATAGAAAAACAATTATTCCATATGAAATAGATATTCTAATTAATGATGTTAATATTGGAATTGAATTTAATGAGCTATTAGGACATTCAGAAGCAGGAGGAAAATTTGTAGAATACCATTTAAATAAAACAATAATGGCTAAAGATTCAAATATAAGATTGATCCATATATTTGAAGATGAATGGTTATATAAAAAAGATATTGTAATTCATCTTTTAAAAAATATTCTAAATAAATCAGATGCTGATAGTATACATGCTAGAAAATGTATAATTAAAGATATATCACCATCTATTAAAAATAATTTTTTAGATGAGTTTCATTTACAAGGAAAAGATTCCTCATTAATAAAATTAGGAGCATTTTATAATAATGAATTAATTTCAGTTATGACATTTTCACATGGAAGTATTTCAAAAGGAGGATTAAATAATGATAAATCTGTTTTTGAATTAAATAGATTTTGTACAAACTATAATTATAAAATACCTGGAATTGCTTCTAAATTATTAACTCATTTTAAAAGAAATTATAAATGGAGTCAAATATATAGTTTTTGTGATAGACGATGGAGTGTTGGAAATTTGTATTATAAACTAGGTTTTGATTTAATTAAGATTAATCCACCTAGTTATCATTATGTAAAACAAATTAAAGATCCTGAAACTAATCAAGTTGATTTAAAAAGATTACATAGATTTACATTAAGGAAAACTAAAGAAGAGCAGAAATTTAATTTAACAGAAGTTGAATTAAGATTCCAGCAAGGATATTATAGAATCTGGGATTGTGGAAATTTGAAGTTTGTTTTAAATAATAAGTAATTATTCTTAAAATAAAGGAAATAAAATGGATTTAACAGATAAAGTTTTAAATTTAATTAAAGATAAAAATCCAAAAAACTTTTTTAGTATCTTCAAACATAAAAATAAAGATTTATATAAAGAAGTTGTAGATATTACTAATTTTTTAAATGTGAAAACTTTTAATGAAAGAATATATGTTATAGTTAATAATTTTCCTTCTAAACAATTATGTTTAAATTGTGGAAATGAAACTAAATTTGGAACATTTAAAAAAGGATATAAAAAATATTGTAATAAGGATTGTTATAGAAATGATCCAAATAAAGAAAGTTCTAAAAAAAAGAGAGAAGAAACAAATTATAATAAATATGGTGTTAATCATTCTTTTCAATCAAACGAGATAAAAGAAAAATCTAAACAAACATGCAGACAAAAATATGGTGTTGATCATGCATCACAATCAGAAGTAGTTAAACAAAAATATAAGAAAACATGCAATGATAGATATGGTGTTGATAATGCATTTCAATCAAAAGATGTTCAAGATACTTATTACTCTACCATTAAAGAAAAATATGGCGTTAATAAATTACATAAGATACCTGGAGTAAAAGAGAAGATTAAAAATACTTTAAATGAAAAATATAATGTAGATAATGCAATGAAAATAGATTGGGTAAAAGAGAAATCTAAACAAACGTGTAATAAAAAATATGGTGTTGATAATGCATTTCAATCAAAAGATGTTCAAAATATATTTAAGGAAACTTGCCTAGATAGATATAGTGTTGATAATCCATTTAAAATTTCTGATATCAAAGAAAAAATAAATATAAAAAATATAGAGAATAAAAATAAAAACTTTGAAGAAAAATTAAAAATAATTCTAGATTATTTTAAAATACATTTCTTTGATTCAGAGTATATTGATAATATGACAAATCATAACTGGATATGTACTAAATGTAAACACGTATTTGATACTTCATTATATAATATCTTTTATCAAAATTATAAATGTCCTGTTTGTTATCCTAGAAATTCTGGGAGATCTTCTTATGAAATAGAAATTAATGAATTTATAACTTCAATTTATAATGGTGTTGTTTTAAATTCAGTTGTAGATATTATTAAACCATATGAATTAGATATTTATATCCCTAATTTAAATATAGCAATCGAATTTAATGGATTATATTGGCATTCAGAAAATATAGGAACTCCATATGATTATCATAAAAATAAAACGAATTTATGTAAAGAAATAGGAATAAGATTAATACATATTTTTGAAGATGAATGGGTTTTCAAAAAGGACATTGTTAAATCTAGATTAACGAGAATTCTTAATCTAGACAATTCACAACGTATTCATGGTAGGAAATGTCTAATAAATGTAATTGATGCTAAAATTAAAAATCAATTTTTAGAAAAGTTTCATATACAAGGACCAGATAGATCTATAATAAAATTAGGAGCATTTCATAACAATGAATTAATTTCAGTTATGACATTTAGTAAAGGTAGTATTGCAAAAGGTTCAAAAAGTAAAGATGACATATGGGAATTAAATAGATTCTGTTCTGATTATAATTACCATATACCTGG
>PJEL010000577.1_pt1 | contig 42772 bp, 74 predicted proteins | sample 1853271 | NCBI WGS metagenome assembly PJEL01 (sample SAMN08108733, study PRJNA415343) | Invertebrate metagenome, whole genome shotgun sequencing project. | host: Globobulimina | place: Sweden: Gullmar Fjord | collected 2015-08
AATCCTGCTCTTGTATTTAAACAACATGGTTCCTCTCAGGATTATATAACGTTGCACCTGGAGGATTTTTTGAGGCTGGCTATTGGGGAAAGACCCATATCATCCGGACAAGTGGAAGACACTAGTGAGTGAAGAATGGGACATTGTAAATAAGTCTCCTAAGCCAGAGCCTGAGGTATATTACTGGATGAACTCTCCCCCGCCAAGGTCATACTCTGACGCTCCAGCTAGAGATCAGTGTAAGATTGTGAGGCTCAAAAGAAAGGAAGGGCTAACCAGAAAGATGGCTGACAACTGGGCTTATGGTAACCATACTGTCGTAGAGGACCGTCATACTATTGTTTGGTATGCATGGCTTGTCATCTCCGATGACGAGTCCAATACCGAAGGTATGAGGCTTGTCTTGAAGTGACCAGAGAGCTAAGTAAAGAGCTGGCAACTATTAAGCCCTGGGAAGAAGATTCGTCTAGAGGCTACTCTCAAGGTCTACACTCTGGAACCCTCTTCTACTTTGAAGACCCTGACCTTAAGGAAATTAGAATAGATGATATCGCTCATGCACTCTCTAATGAATGCAGATTTGGCGGCCACTGTAATTCCTTTTATAGTGTGGCTCAGCATAGCCTGTGTGTTAGCAAACTCATTGCTGGCGCTGGTTTTAGTGTCGAGGCCCAATTCCAAGGTCTCATGCATGACGCCACCGAAGCATACGTCAAAGACATTCCCACTGGGCTCAAGCGCGCAATTGGACCTGCCTATCGAAGTCTTGAATCCAACGTATGGAAAGCGATATGTACTAAATATGCGCTAGAGGAAGAGTTGCTTGAGGTCGTTAAGTGGGCAGACAGAGAGGCTTTAAAGATTGAGATCTCTTCTCTGTTTACAACTGACCAAAGACGCATGTTCGGAGATCTGGGCCAGGAGCATATTGAAATGAGGGAGTATTCTTCTTTTTCTTTAGGCTCACATGGAGCTGTAAGATATGCATTTCTAGAAAGGTTTAGGGATCTAAATGGGCGTAGGTAATTACGTATGTGAGTTATGTAAAGCTCCTTCATATCTTCCGCGTTGTTATCAGTGCTTTATTGATAACGGAGAATCGTTCACTAAACACGACAACGGAAAGCCAAGACTAGACCTCATTCCTGGAGAAGTTCTCTGGCAGCTGGGGCAGGTACTTGAACATGGAGCGCGCAAATATGAAGACAACAACTGGATGCGAGGAGCGGAGTACGGTAGATATTATGGGGCTGCAATGCGACACCTCGCTGCCTGGAGTGGAGGACAAGATACAGATCCAGACTCGGGGTTACCCCACCTGGCTCATGCTTTGTGTAGCATCTCTTTCCTCATCACGTATCAGGCCAGAGGTTTAGGAACGGATAACAGAAGTAAGAATGAATCTTTCTGGGAAAGCCCAGAGTGATATTCCAAAACTATACCTGGAGTTGTGGAGCAACTGCACTAGTTAATGCAGCTATAGCTCTAGGTGTTCATAACATCACAGAGGAGAAAGCAATTGCAGCAGCAGGAAGCAATCCCGAAGGGACAAATGTTGAGGACTTGCAGAAGGCCTTCACCACTCTTGAGCTTGACCACGAGGAATACGCCTCAGAACACATCGGTCAGTCTTGGGATTGGCTTAGAGGTTGTTTGTTGGCTGGGTATCCTGTACTTCTTTGCTTGGACAATTGGGATCACTGGATAACTGCAATTGGTATTACTGGGCCTTCTGTTGTTTATGTAGATCCTGACGGATATGACAGAGGGGTTAGAACTGAGAATGGAGTTTTCGTAGTGGAGAAGACAGAACTTATGAACAGATGGTGTCATGAGACAGAAGACAAGCAGTGTTATGGGATCAAAGTGATCTATGTGTGATGAAGATTAGTAAGATGCAGGAACAAGCCTTTGCAACTGCTGTAGAAAAGGGATGGCACGAAGGTGGAATTAAAGCAGATGCTGAACATGTTGGCGCAAAGATTGCACTCATGCACTCTGAGTTGTCAGAAGCTCTCGAAGCATATAGAGACGAGGGATTCGGTAAATGGTATGATTCAGAGCGAGACAGTAAGCCTGAAGGAATCGCTTCTGAACTTGCTGACACTGTCATCCGAATTGGAGATTTCTGCGGAGCTTACGGAATCAACCTTGAACAAGCCATAAGGGAAAAGATGCAATATAACGAGACTCGAAGCTATAGACATGGCGGAAAGAAACTCTAGATAAACAAAAAGCCCGCTTCCAGTTAAGGTTGCGGGCTTTTTTACGTTTAAGTCTAGGCTACAAGTCTTCTAAATACCCTTGGGCTAACGCTTTAAAGCTGACAAGTGGAGTGAGGTCATCGTTAATAGTTGTGACAAATCTCTCACCTGCTGTAAGTTCTAGCGGTCTACCTAACCCTCTAGAAAGAGTCCATCTAACAGTAACACCAACGATCTGGCTACCAGCTCCAACAGCGTCATAGCTAGTATCAGTACCGCCAGCAAGGAAGTGCCACTGTCCGTTTATCTTAATATTGTCACTGTCAAAGTCTAGAACCACGCCCGTCCCAGCTCCCGTATCTGTATGAACAGCACAACCATTGGTCAGTCCTCCAGCTATCTTTCCAAACTCAGAGATTCCAGCAACGGCAGTCCCCAGATCCAGGACGACAAACATTATTCTATGGATGAAAGCCCTTTTGCCAGCGGGTGCATCGTAACAGAACTCCACAGGAGTCACAGATCCGTCAACAGCCATCTCTTCAGAAGCTCCACTGTCCGTAAGGAACTGGTAGATCCCATTTTCAGGTCTTACACCTGGGCCTCCTGGTACTAGTCCTGACACTTATAGAGCTTTCTTACAGCATGAATATCAGCCAGAGTAGGCTTACCTCCTTGAGCACTGGGATGCATAAGAGATTTCTCATTGTCGATATCGTGCTGAAGTCCTAACATATGACCCAGTTCATGTCTGATAGTCTCTACGTCGTTAGGGTGCCAGTTCTTGAACAGAAGTAGATCTCCATACAGAATATCGTAGACCCTATAATGAGGAGCTGCAGCGATAAACCAACTAGGCCCATGGATCCTCTTGACTACAATGTCGTATCTACTATAAGCCGGTATTAGCAACTCGCAGCCAAAGACCTGATTAATCTGCGCCACAGCTCTACTGATTGTACTGAGCTCTACAATACTCAGGTCTCCGGAGACCCAATATTGTAGAGGACCTTCCCTGTTCCAATCAACATATTTCCAGTCCTTACACGCAGGAGCCCCAGTCTTTGGATCAGGATAGACAGCCTTATTCTCGTCATCCCAGCAGAGCTTCCACAGAGTTATCTCATCTTCTTCAGACGGGGAAAACGAGTGCTCCTCAGGAACATACAGCCCTCCGGTAGAGCAGTTAGTTAAGGTCAGGATTGTTAGCGCTAGGAAGAGGTGCTTCATTCTTAAACATTTTCTCCACAACTGCCTGGGCCTTAGCAGACTCAACAGCTCGCGATTCCAGCTCCAGTTTTACGGCTTCCTTGCCAGTATCAGCCCAGCCCTGACCCAGGATATACACACCAAGGATACCAACAATACCCAGAACCAACTCAGTATCCACAACGGAACTGACGTATGGAACTTTACTTGCAGCCATTACCAATAGTGCAACGAATAGTGCCTTTGCCTTCTTGCTCTCTGCAAGGACTGTGAAAAAACCCAATAGAAATTTCATTACTCTTCTCTCCTTCGTTTCAGTGTTTCAAAATCCAAGTAGCCACATTGCTCTCTTGGTACGTATAGTTTACTGCCGTCACCTCTTTCGTAGACTAGATAATCCTTAGTGTCTTTGAGAAACCTTCGCTTCACTCTGATCTTCGGGATCTCCACAACGGGCTTTCGCTTCTTCTGCATAATCTATAAGGTCCATTAAATATTCAACAAGTACTAGATGATCCCATGTAGTATAAATGACAGTTCCGTCACCTCTAGTGGGAGTGATTCTTTCAATCAGTCTCGGGAAGCTCTTCTTCTCTAGGAACTCCTGACAATGATTTGGAGTCGTCTGTATCCTGATCACTTCCTTCCTCAAACAGGCTGTCAATGATACCAATACCACCATCGTCGCTAGCATTCTCAAAATATAGAGTTCTCCACTTTTTCACTTGATTGTCCTTATACTTTACCGTATTCAAAACTGACTTAAGCTCTTGAGCTGTCTGTTCCAGCAACACACTAGATGATACCAATTCAGCCTTAGCCTTCCAATACTTACTTGCTGGGAAAAATAGTAATACAGCTAACGCTGTAGAAGTCAGAGCAACAATGCTAATCATTTCTACCCCTTTGCAATACTTCGTCAATAAAGCTATCTGAGATTTCGTCTATCTCCCAGCCTGGAGGAATAGTTCCAACTATAGTGATACCGCCAGAAGTAAAGGTAGCCTCCCTGGTAGTCTTGTCGAAGTCTACAGAGAAGGTCTTAGAGGATCTCCTTATGTCTCGGATCTCTTGCGCAATTGCTGCGGGTAAAGGTCTAGCTGCCATTATTCAAGCCCCAAATATTCAGAGAGGTTAGTTCTATGGGTATCATCCATCCCCCACGCTCCAGCTCCAGCCCAGAATGCCAAGAGTCCAGTGTGTTGCTCAGCGGCTGATCTTAGATCTCCATCCCCGGCTGCAAGGGTTGATAGAGCTGCTGTCATATCTCCGAAGAGAACCGTAGCGGAAGTTGCAGTACCTCCTGGCGTGTGTAGAGCGCTACTTGGTCCAGGTATATCGAGCACTCCAAGAACTACAGCAGAGCCAACTGAGTTGGATACGGTTCTGGTAGAGGTAGTAGTAGTTCCATCAAGTACGAACCTAAGCTGATTAGTATCACCGCGCCTATTGTACTCCCAGCCTAAGAAGCTCCCTGACCCCTCTCTTTTGCCAACAAGATTCCTTGCGCTAACCCCGTCCGTCTGCCAGTCTCCTACCCAGAGAAAAGAGAACGAGGTAGCATTGCCAGGATCGCAAACTGTATTGTCACCGGCCACACACTTCTGAGTTGCACTTCCCTCGTCAAAGCCAACCATCTTCCTATCAAAGGCTGGCAGCTCCTGCTCAAGATTGGGAGACCCTGAGGCCGTAAGTTCCTTTCCACCAGCCAGGGAGTGAGCACCACCAACTCCATCAAACAGCCACATGTTAGTAGGCTCCTTGTTATGACCCATATGGAAGATGAGTTCAGCCGGTGTCAGGATTCCGGAAAGTCCCGTCTTAGAGAGCGAGCCAGTGAAACCAGCAAACAGTCCGTCTATTAGTCCTTCAGGTAATGCCATTAGATCTCCTAAGCAATAATGATAGCAGCCAGGGCGTCAAACTCAGCCTCAGTAGGCATAGTTCCACCCTCCCAGTAACAGGCAATTGCAAATCTGAACCCAGCAGAAGTAGCTGACACCTTGCCTACAGCAAAATTTCCTGATGCTGGAGTATAGGATTCATTGTTTGGAACACCTCCTGTGGTATTTCCCTGGGTAGTATATAGATCAAAGGTTCCGCCGGTGGGACTAACTATGGCTAGAGCCCCGCACGCATCACCTCCGCTAAGAGACACTGCCTTGTTTAATTGATCGACACCACTCACACTTCCAATCACTGCCTGTACAGCTAGATTATCAGCCCTCATGCCAAAACCTCTGTTTGATGCGATATTACCCATAAGCTCTCTCTCTGTCGTTCCATTATCATGCTGCCAGAAGATCATGTATGCAAAGTCACTAGTACCCGGGGTTGCAGTAGAGCTAGAGGCCGACTCTATCGTATCGCTGGAAGCAGCACTAAATTGAGAGCCGTCAGGTGAATCCTGGAATCCTGCCATTGATGTGCCCTGAACGACAGACCCGGCTTCGACAAGTTCATGAGTACTTCCGCCAGAGATTAGCTCAGCATGAGGAGAAGCAACATCATTACCCTTCCACATGAAGAGAGGAGTTGGAGCAGTACCATTCATTGCAGCTACAATTGTAGGCCCATCAGTAATCCCATCGAGATTAGTAGGGGTGGCAGCTCCAGATGAAGGATTGAGTCCATCAGAAAGAGCTTCAGGATCTAGCCCATCAGGGTCAAGTCCTTCTGTCAGGGCCATACTCATGCTAGTCTCTTCCGCTGATAAGAATTTCTACACGACCAGCTCCGGAAGTATAGGTAACAACAAGCTTGCCCCATTTGGCGCCAAAGTTGCCAGCGTGATACATATTGTCCTGTGCCCCAGTAGTAATGGCAGTAAGAGACGGAGCAGACTCAGAAGACCAAACAGCAGGAACGGCCTTATACAGAGAGGTAGCATCACCCCTAGAAGCGTATGGATGGTTGGAGGTTGTCAGTGCGATAGTTGCAGCAAGAGTTCCAGTTGCGTCCTGGTTTGCTACAACTTGGAGCGAGGTGGTTTTGCTGGCGTCAAAGTAGACGGTCATATTCCCAGCTTCAGTCAGCGTTTCAACCTCTACGCGAGGCCCATCAGATCTAGACATTTGTCATTCTCCTTTTATAGCTTTGATATAAAAGTTAGTCACCGAAAGGTGACCGACTTTTAGTCAGTTCCCGTGGCTGTTTTTTGGCCCGGAGTCAGAGGTTCAGATTTTACAATAGAGCTTGCACGTCTGGGAGCAGGTGAAGCACCACCAAGCTCTTTAGGTATATGAAGCTGTTGCATGAACATTGCGAAGTCGTGCTTATATGAGCGATCTACCGGAACCTCAAACAGGTTAGAAAGTGAGATGCGCTTCTTGTAAGGGAGATCTCCAGGAGCCTCAGCCACGGCTGTCATCAGGTCTATCTGGATCTTCTGGTAAATATTAGGGTGAACTTCTTTAAGCGTTTCTGTCATCTCCTTAGTTAGTCTGCCGCTGTTCAAAGCGTCCATAATCGTTGAGATAGGATTGCTGACTACTGCCATTCTTTTGGCGAATCTGGAGATCTGATATTCGGGAATCTTGGTCCTATCCGATTTGATTCCAAGCGCTAGTTGAGATTGTCTAGGTACTTGCAATCCAAGGTGTGCGATTCCTCTGAGAGCTGTATTCTTGACCTCCTCTGCCAACTTAGGGTTGAGCGCATAAAGATATCTAAGGTTGTGCTTGAGCTTTCTTTCAGTGGAGCCTAGGTTAACTGAGAGCTTTGTAATCTCCGTGGCTCTCTTCTTGAACAGATTCTGAACGCTATCCATCTCGACAGGCCCGTGGGGTCTAGGGTCTTTGTGAGGTCTATCAGAGAAGGTGTGCGTCTTGAGGATGGTAGCGACGGGAGTTCTAGCTACCTTACCAACCTTGCCAGCAGCTGAGACAAACTTCTTCACCCCAGAAGCGATCTTATTTGTAGCGTTACCGACCATCCCAGCAACATTCCCAGCACCGGAGGCAAAATCAAGACCGGTCTTCATAAGGTGTTTAGCTGCTGTAAATTTAGCGGCCGAGGTTACGGTCTCTACAATTGGCTTGGAACCTCTAGAGATTGAAGTACCAGCCTTAGCACTAGCAGTTCTCAGGGCGATAGAGTCCTTAAGCTGGTTTGCGAATGCTGAGGTCTTTTGACGGCCACCAGAAAGCGTAGCGCCAGCTCTCATTAGGCCATAGGCCTGAACTAATTTAGAAGCAATCGGGCTGTAAGACTCAATGTCAATAACACCAGCAGTCTCGGCCATTGCAAGAAGCTCTGCTTGAGAGATTCCAGTAGACTCCACAACTTTGTCCAGCCTCTTAGTAAGCCTAGGAGCAAACGACTGATAGTCCTTGCCGGACTTAGTAAACGCAGCTTCTACAGCTTCGTCATATCCAGAGAGAGACTTCATAGCAGAGTTGAACTTAGCAGGAGATTGCGCCAGCAGTTTAGTGACAACATCTTCAGTTACCATCATTCTGCCGTCCTTAATTACTGCTCCGATAGCTCTAGCTGTAGCTGCCTGGGATGTAGCAAGAGAGCTTAGAGCCGTTTTGGACTCTGGAATAAACCCGTGAGACTCTGGGGATCTGACCCCTTGTTTTTTAAGACGAGCTACTGTAGCTTTTCTGGTGTCCTTTGCAGCTCGAACCCCCATCTTCTGCTCAATGTCAGCAGCCTTAAAGCCAGCGCTATCTACATTGCCAAAGGACTCAAGAATGCTCTCCCTCAGCTCTTTAGTTACCTTTGAATTCGGGTTCAATAGGGTGTTAGATCTTTTAGCAATAGCCCTGGCTCCAGCATCTTTACCAGACCTCAGCAGAGAACCACCGCCGCCAAAGCCAGCCCCCAATAGAGCCCCGAATCCAGCATTACCTGCGATCTCGGAGAAGACCATTTCAGAGGTGTGAGGACCATCCTGAAGAGCCAGATTACTAGCACCTTGAGCAGCGCCTAGAGCAGCACCAAACGTTCCTTCAGCTACAGCCTCTCCCAGAGCTCTTCTAGCAAGTCCCGGGTTTTTACCTGCAATTTTCCCGCCGAGAGCTGTAGTACCCTTAGCAAGTCCTGTAGTAGTCAGACCCTGAGCACCACCGCTGAGCACCTTTCTAAGGAGAGACTTCTCAAGGATGTCACCAGTGGCCTTCTTTGCTGCTGCTTTGCCGGCTGCTCTAAGGGGTAGATTAGTACCACCACTAGCAATCGTAGAACCAACAAGACCTACAACCTCAGAGACAGTTCCAAGGGTAGTATTCTTACGAAGCGCTAGCCCTTTACGAAGCTCCCCGCTGAGACCTTTCTGTTTAGCAATGCGGGCAAGATTGGGATTGAGGAACTCTCTGCCTTTTTCAGTTGCAAGCCCAATGTCAGCAAATGGGACAGCACCTCCAGCGAGACCCTCTCCAGCTGCAAGGGTTCTATTAAGAGCCCCTTTTACATGTTTCTCCTGGTCCTCCTCATTGAGACCTCTGTATGCCTTAGAGGTGGTTGACTCCAGGGCCATACCTTGCTCAAGATAATAGGGAGCATTCTTGGCATCGACAGAGATAACCGTGCCGTCTTTTTCGGTAAACGTATACTCTTCTTCAGGATCAAAGCTCCAGCCCTCGTCTTGACGTAAAAGCATCTCCGACTGATCGAAGTATTTACGCTCAGGACCTTTCGGACCCTCTCTGACTAGATAGCCGCCGGGCATGTTTATTTGCCTTTCTTACGCTTAGCAGCGTCAGCTTCTTTTTTTCTATCCTCTAGGAACTTCTGAGAGAGGTTCTTCTTTTTCTTGGGCTTCTTTTTGCTAATCCTTCTCTTGAGACCTGCAGTAAAATCCTTTGCGATCTGCTCAGCCTTACGACGACTCTTATCAGAGTTGCTACCTTCAAGTAGTTCAACATCAAGAGGAACCTTGGTACCACCCTGTCTCTTTTTGAGAGCGTCGTTAAACTCCTTTCTTGTAGTCTTGGGGCCCAGTTTAATGTAGGCTTCCCTGATGATCTCAATTGGCTCAAGGCCTCCAGAGAGTGGACCTCTGTTCTTGATCTTAGCCCGCTCTTTAGGACTGGCAGCGAAGTAGCTTTCAGCAATATCTAGCAGCTTGTCCTTGGCGTCGTGATGCTTCTTGAAGCCCCCGGTTTGAATGGTGTTGAGAACATCTGCAATGTTTTCACCGGTCCCAGTTGCGGCCTGATCTGCCATCTCTTTAGGACTCTGACGCTCTCCGCCTTTAACCTTCTCACTGACATCAATAGGGGGCATTTCCCATCTGAGCTGCCTTCCAACCCTGTTTTTGTTCGAGGAGACGTCATATGTAGAAAGCCTCTTATTGACAGAGACGTGAAGTTTTTGGATGGTCCTGTCAATAGCGTCATCAATATCACCCTCACTGGCAAATCTGAAGAAGTTCCCTAGAGCGCCAGTACCAGCAGCGTCCGCGAGTATGTCCGTTCTATCCTGATCTGTTACAACACCCTTCAGACTCTTCTGAAATTCCATAAAGATGCCACTCATGGCCTGAGTCTGTGCAGTTCTTCCACCTGTGGTCAGGGCTGCTTTTCTGCTCTTATCTAGACCCTTGACGTGAAGCAGGAGCCGAGTTGTTAGTGTGGCCGCGGAGTTAAGCCCCATGACCTCATCTTTTTCCTTAGCCGTCGCAAACTTTACGCTCTTTGGATCGCCAACTTCGTCAGTAAGTCCGAGGTGAGTTGTGTTGGCCTCAAGCCCGAGACCTTCTCTTTGGAATCTAGCAACTTCCAACTGAGCCTTATGAACTTGAGCAAGCCTTAGGCCGGCCTCGGTTTCTAGCTTTTTCTCCTTGAATTCCAGATTATCTTTTGCGATTCCCCGTCGAATATTCTGGTCTCTGATCTGAACACCACGAGAGGCCTTCTTATCAAGGGCCAGTTGATTATCTGCGGCAATTTTTCTATTAAGATCAAGTAGTGCCTGCTTCTGGTCGGCGATAATTTTAACTCTTCTAAGGTTATATTCGGCAGCTTTTTGTTCCGCAGATCTAGTAAGCTCATCCGCCTTCTGCTGATTGATATGACCGCCCTGCTTAGCTCCAAGCTCCTTAATCTCAGCACCCAGGACTCTATATTTCGTCGCACTAGATCTGTTGAGATCATCCTCCGCAGCAGCTGTAATCTCCCTTATCTGAGCAAGGCTGAGATCAGTTCTCTTCTTGAGGGCATCAGTCTGCTGGCGGATATTAGCCTTCTGGGCGTCAATGTCATCTTCGATGCTTTTGCTTAGAATCGCCAGCGCAGCCTTGTTGTCAGTAGCTCCAGCAAAAAAGTAGGTCAAAGCTAGGGCGATCTTCCCTGCTGTGCTCTTACTGTTCCAGATGTTTCTAGTATCTACATGAGGGATTGCGGCCTGGATGTCTTCGTCATCCTGCTTAACCTTCTCAATAGCAGCATTGGTGATCTGTTGGTTTTCTTCTCTCTTCTTCCTGTCCTCAGCGTCGATTCTAAGGATGGCTTCTCGCTCATGTCTAGCAGCCTCTTGACCTACACGTGAAGCAGCTTCGATATTGGTTTCTGGTGCTCCAAAGTCAGGGCTTACAGTCTCTCCGCGAGTGTTAATAGGCACTTCAGGCTGTGGTTCTGGTTCTACTTCTTCAGTCTCAGGATCTCCGTGGTCAAAGACAGCACCTTTAACACCTTCAAGGGCATCTATACCTCTAGCAAATCCGCTGGGGCTTTCCGTAAGGTTAGAGAATCTAGCAAAGATAGCCCTACCTCTTTCAGCTGCAGCTCTCTTAGCCCTGTTGGCAATATCTACAATCTGCTGATCGTTTGCAACTTTACCAGCATCAAATGCCTGATTGGTTTTAAGCTTCTCCTGAACGATCTTCTCTTTGTCTTTATCATTTACAAAAGGAAGAACATCCTCAGGTCTCAGCTCTTTAAGCTCTTTCTCTTGTTTCTGAGCAGCAAGTCTTTGAAGGTCGGGATCTGCAAAATCAAACCCCTCACCCGTAGCATCTTCGTCCTGCTCTTGGCCGATAATCTCAGGGATGAAAGGGATCCGCTTCTTCTTCTTCTTTTGCAGAGAGGCCGTCAGTTGAGACGGAATACCCAGCTGGTTAAAGATTTCGTCATTAGGTCCAGCCATGATTTACCCGAAGATGATAGAGCCCGCGGTCTGGGCGCCCCTGAAGAACTTATCCATTCCAGACTCAAGACCGAGATCTTGACCTCTAAGGCCGGTAAGAAGATTGGATTCTCCACCCAGGGCACCTAGAAGTCCGGATTGTCTCAAGCCCTGGGCCCCCAGTTGCGTACTGAGATCCTGGCCTCTTTGACCAATCTGACCCTGAAGCTCCGCAATGAGACCTTGGAGACCCTGACCTCTAGCTTGACCCGCAATTTGAGCAGCCATTCCGCCAGCTCCCAGTCGTTCTTGGATTCCAGCCTGAGCCACTGTATTGGCTAACCCTGACTCGATGTTACCAAGTTGCCTATTAGCCTGCCTTGCTTGACCTCCGCCACCAGTAGTACCTGTAGCACCCTGAGCAAGAGCAAACTGTCTAGCAGAGGCCGCCTGCTTACGAGCCTGCATCTCAGCCAAAGACGAACCTTCACCTCTAGCCTGTCTGCCAAAGAAATCCATGAGAGAGCTCTGAGCATTGGTAAAGCGGGAATCCTCAGGTCCGAGGCCTTCTCTCTCTGCCGATGGAGTTTCAAAGTTTCCAAAGTCTTGACCAGCACTCTGAAAGTCACCGGACAACCCTTTTAGTCTAGCTTCTCTCTCTGGGTCTAGTTTGTTTTTGTCATCAAGGGCACCTGTAACTTCATCAAGACCACCTTTGGCGGTCCTGCCAGCACTTCTGAAGGTATTTTTAACAATGTCTAGAGGATTGGGGATATTGATTCCGAATGGCATAATCTCTCCTATTTAAAACAGATCAACACCTGGAACAAGTGCCTCATCCATTCCCTTGATTCTGGCTAGCATTCCTGTAATGCCCCAGTCAATGTAATTAGTTGCTGTTCCTGCTTTATTATCTTCGAATTCCACCTGAAAAGCTCTAACTTTCCTCTTTGGGCAGAAAATTCTAGGAGCATAGAACTCCCCGTTAAATCCAGCCGGGGGATTCAAATCGGGAGTAGCTCCCTCAGTTGTATCGTCATAGTCGTAGAAGAATGTAGTATTGAAGGACTGATCGCCATCTCCATCTTCTAGACCGTAAATCATAGGCTGGACGTATTTGACATATCCAGAGTTGACCTGGCCTCCGAAGTGAATCCAGTTAAACCTAACTCTCATGGAGTAATCTGAAGTGGCGTCTGTTTTGACTGTGGAATCCTGCACATATACTGTAGGAGTATCATCAAGCATAAAGAGCTTATCTTCTGTAAACTTGACATCAATCCAGTTAAGAGAGTTTGCAATAACCCACGTACCCCAGGCGTTGTATTGATAATCCCAAACCGTCAGAGTGTCAGTGCCATCGCAGATGAAGATTCGTCTATTTGCTTGGTCATGAGTAGCCACCTTTGGGGTATTGGCCTCGAAAAGGTCAAGAACAGGCTCGCCAACTGGAATAAGACTGAGGTCCTTACCGAGCAATCTGTAACCCTGATCAGAGGCAAACAAGACGCCAGCATCCATTTCTGTAATGACCTTTTGAACAATACTACCAACTCCTGAGTGGATGAGTACAGGCTCGCTGAAGAAACCCTGCCCTAAATTATTAGGACCTGAGCCAGAGATAACCCAGATCTCATTAGCAGTGAAGACTACAACTTGGTCGTTAAGATTAGCGATTCCAGTAATCTCCTGGTTTGATACTCTAATCCGGTTAACCGTGTCATTGAACTCTACAGACCTACCAGGAACTTTCAGTTTGGAGAACCAACACTCACCAGGTTCACAATCACCCCCTGCCGCCCAGATTCTGTGTTTCACAACCCCCAATACAGAAGGTGAAGGCGGGGAGATTGGGTCCAGCTCTAAATCCGCCAGTGCCAACTCGTTATCTGTAAGGTTCGCATCTGATTCGCCGTCTACAAACGACTCGTCAAGGAGCTGATGCCTTAGAGTAGTCATGTCGTCATTGGGAACAATCCTATAGAGAGGATCTCCATTCGCAGGGGTTCCGGCAGTTCTATAAAGAGCTGACATGGTAGCACCTCTGAGGTGAACCCTTCTGGTATGAGCAGGAGTTTGATACTCAAGGGTGACAGTGTCGTCAGCAGCTCCAAGATCTACAGTTTCGGACTGTTTATAGGTTGAGAGAACTCGTTCGTATTGAGTGTCGTAATACTCGTGATAAACCCTATAGGAATACACAAGATCAACTGTCAGAGAACCAGAGCCGTTAGAGGCTGTAAGTTGGACACGCTCAGGAAACGTAAGCCAACCCTGCTCGTCAATGTTGTTACCGTCATACTTATGCAAAAAGCCACCCACAATATAGATTGAGTTTTTGACTCTTACGTGATGTGCTGCATTTGCGCTGTATCTCTCGAACTTGTAGATTTGAGCAAAGTCTGCGGTATAGGTTCCCACTACGGGGGCTGCATTTACGCTAAGAGAGCTTCTTTCATCCTCAGTCTCGACTCTTCTTCTTTTAGCTACAGGCAGGGTTATCACGTCAGATGCGTATGACATGTGAGAAACCATATTGTGAGGCTGCCAGCCAGACCAAAGACCGTAAGCAACTCTAGCAACAGGGACTCTCAAGTTGATATATCCAGCTGTAGCAAGGTTTGCACTGTCTACGTCATGGGCATAGATGAACTGAGTGTTCTGGATCGAATTAGAAGTGTGGATCTGACTACCAATTCCTAGATACATGTAGTTACCATCAAGAAACGCCTGATGAGTAATGCCGGCATGCATAATAAAATCGCCCTTATCAGTATCAGTGGCTCCGCTTACATGGATACAGCCCACAGTTCTAGTATCCAAATAGGGAGATCCTCCACCGTCGTCTTCCTCAAAGTCATAATAGACAAGATACACAGTGGTGCTAAGCCAGCAAGAGGTCATGTTATGAGCTACGAGGCTAGAAGAGCCGGTGACCGGTGTAGTACTGAAAACTGTATCAGCCGTCCATGCTCCAATATCTACAGTAGCTCCAACATATCCAAGAGAGTTAGACCACCACCAAACAGCAAGCTTTGTAGAATCAGTATTTACAGAAACGGTGATTCCAGCATTGCAGTTAGTAGCTACGCTATAGCCTACGGCATGAGTTCCAAGAGAGGGGTCGTATTTGCCAGTAGCTATGCCTGCTGTATCTGAGTGAGCGTAGAAGATATTAGTACCATCAAGCCATGCGTCAAAAACAGGGTTCTGAGTTGCGCCTACTGCTGGCAGAGTCGCGGAGAGCGTTCTAGTGTTAGGGCTGGAAGCGTCGGGGATAGTCTGCATATCATATCGAGAGACCATCAGCGCCTCATTACCAACATTGCCCTCCATATAGAAAACACTCAGGTATTGACCGTCTGTAACAAAAGCTCTAGCCCCAAAACATGAAGTACCGATGGGAACCCAGATGATAGGGGCGCCGGTAGAAATGTCATAGAACATGAGAACTACGTCATTGTCGTTAGCAGTTCCAGAAGGGTCATCTCCATACTCGTCAACAAGGACAGCGCCAACACCACCGGTAGTCAGCTCCTCAGCGTATGAGCAGAACTGGTTCTTGCCGTTGTTTGAGTTGCCAAAGAGTGTTCTTTGAGCCTCCCAATACTGAGTTCTCTCCTTGGCCCACAAGGTGTTATCAGCGTCATCATAACCATCAGCGGGGGCTTGGATTTGGTAAGTAGACTCATCATCAACCACAAGGACTTCATCCCCTCTGGCCAACAGATGTTTGCTGACTCCAAGGGCCTCGGTCGAATAAGAGACCTTCAGGTTGTCATACTCATAGGCGTTGGACAGATCTGCAGCAATGAACCCATCTCTCTTTACGATTCTGCCGGTTTCATCAAAGACGCCGTTCTCGAAAGTATGCAGATCTTTAGGCAGAGACTGCGGAGCAGTAATCTTCTGATTGCGACCGTTCTGGATCGGGATTTCTACGTTTTGATATTTACTCGGCATTAGAAAAACCAGATAGTGACCTTAGATGCAGCAGCATCGTGAGTCATAAGCAAGTATTTGCGAGGTCTGGAAGTCTCAGAAGATTCATAAACAACAGAGCTTTTATTAGTCCTAATCACAATGTAGCCCTCTACTGTTCTATTGAGCCCATGGTTCACCTGTCTCTCGGTGCCAGCTGCAAACTCAACCTCTACAACAGACCCAAACGGGGGGAAATTCTCAAGGTTCCGAATCCTCTGCTCCCTTTGAAGCTCGTTATCGGTAGTGAACCTGAAGGCTTCCTTTACCAAATGTTCCATCTCCAGTCAGCGGGATCTGTTGGGCTGTTATGAACCTCAGTGTCCACAATCCTAAACGGTCCTTGGCGCTTGTTCTTAGCCATTGCGTCAACTCTGTCCAGTAGCATCTGTCGTTCCCTAAGAAGGTCGTCAGAGGGAGAGTTCTCCTTCATTAAGCACTTCACGGCAGAGTCCAGAACGATAAACTCCTCCCAGCCATTAACTCCATCTACAGTATCTCCGTCAGCAGAAAGAGTCGTATATGCTGGGGCGTAGTACATTCTGTAAGTTCCGCCAGAAGGGGGAGGATAGAACTCAATTACGGATCCATGAACGCGGTATGCTGAGGATCTGTTGACCGCAGTAGTCTTATACAGATGAATCTCTGAGAGTTGGATTTCCTTGATGGGGTTAAGTCTCTCAGAATCAACATAGAAAACAGAACCTGGGGCATAGAAATCAGCAGGAAGGCTGTAAGTAGCTACGCCTGTTCCTGTAAAATCGTTAGTAGTCTCGTACTGGTAGATACCTTTTTGTACGAGAATGTCATAAAGTTTTGAAAACGACTGATTGATATAGCCGTCTAGCTCCGTGTCGTCAATGTGGCCAGTAGTTGTGTCCATACCTTCCATGTCAGAGGTCTCTCTAACTCTGGTGCGAATTTCTGCCAATGTGAAGGTTTTAGCCATTTTACCCCTTTACTGCCAAAAGGATCAAAGCTACCGCAGCGGGCAGCGATCCAGCTATAAATCCCCAGACTCCAGACTTAATCTTGAGGCCGGCAATATCAATTCTTGCGTTGTCCAGCTTGTCTTCAATCTTCGACAGCTGAGCAACAATCATCTCTTTCCATTCTCGATCTGTCATGGTGAAAAAAGAAAAGGGCCCGAAGGCGAGAGCCAAAGCTCAAGCCCTTGCACCTTTCGGTGCTCGGGCCCAATCCCCTAGTAGCCGGTAGCTCTCACAACGAACATCAGCTCAAGGTACTCATCAGCGACAAGATCATGAACAGCATCCGCAGCGCTATAGACAATGAAAGCAATCGTAACGACTCCAGCAGTAACAGCGGGCTCGTCAAAGATTACAGTGTGTCCAGCCAGCGCTCCTGGAGTTCCAGCAGACAACTGACAGTTAGAGACAACCAAAGACGACCATTCATCATCGAACGTAGCAAGATAGGCGCCGGTACCAGTTCTGGTAACAGTCACACCCTTGCCGCGAACACCCGAAGAAATAGACGGACCGGAAGTCACACCCTCAGCGACAGAGCACACCACGACGTAGTCATTGCCCTGTGCTTTTAGATTCTTAGTATCAAGTGTACTCATATTTTTTTCCTTATAGAAAAATAGGAAAGGGCGGAGGTTACGTTCTCTCGTTTAATGCCAGCTCCTACTGGTCACCCTTTCCTATTTTTCTTAGATCGAGAAGACTCCATTGAAGCCAGGAGCGTAACAAGCAAGCTGAGCCCAATAACGGAGACGAACCTCAATACCATCAGCCGAGGTCTGGCGAATTGCCATGAGACCATCATCCTTAACGATATGAGGGAACGGATCCATGTGGAGCAACTTCCAGGTATTCTTCTGCAGCATGTAACCACGGTTGTCAGGACAGAACGGATCTGCTACAACAGTAAGCTCACCAGCTGAGGAGTACATCTTGAAGCCGGAGAAGCCGACCTTAGCAGTACCACCAGCATCCTGATACTCAACCTTAGAACCGAGGCTCTTGGCAAGAGTATTGAAGTTGGTGTGACCAAGGAAGACAGTGTCAGGAGATCCACCAATACGTCCAACTCTCTCAGCCAACGTAAGGATATTCTCCTCAATACTGTTAGAGGTAGCGTCAAGCCGGTTACCAGCAAGTCTAATCGGGTCAGTGGAACGGTCTACGCCGAAGAACGAGTCACCAGCAGTAGGAGCAGTAAGAGGCAACCAGCCCAGAAGACCGGTCAGCTTATTCTTAGTTGCCGTATCAGCATCGCCGGACTGGATGAGATAGTCATTGTCAGCAAACGAGGTAATACCTGCAGCCGAATCCAGAGTAATCGTACCAGTCGCATACTGAATCGACTCAATGAAGGTATCCCCAGCACGCATCGCAGCAGCAACAGTAGTCGTAGTAGCCTCAACCACCATTCCGACGTAGAAGTTGTAGCAATCGTCCGCGTTCTCAAGAGTAATAACATCAGTCGAGGCCGACGCTCTACGCCCAAGAATACCATAACCCTGACCGTACAGAGCCTTAGCAGCAGAGCGACCCATCAGATCCAGGTGGCCATCAATCTCTCTCTTACGAGCAGAAACGAACGCACCCTTGTTGCTACGAGAAGCTCTCAGAACCTCAGCATCAAAAGTAACAACGGCGTAATCAGACGATCTGGTAAGGTTCCACTTAATGTGTTTACCACCAGCAGCGTTCGTCTGAGCATTAGTGAATGTACCAGCGCGACCTGCACCGGAAGCATAAGTAAGAGCGATTACCCAGTTGTCACCGAGCATATCGTCACCCTTAGGGAGCCATTGCAGAAGGGGCTTCTTTTCAATAGCAACGTTCAAGACCTTACTATCGTCGTAGATTTCCTTCATCATGGCATCGAAGGTAGTTAGTGTAACATCAGCCATCTAATTAATATCCTTTTTAGGCGTGAAGCCTTTCTTGTTCTTCCATTGCCTTGACAGCAGCCCTGATTTCCTCTTGTTCAGTCATCGGCTTACGTTTGGACTTTGAAGAACGTGTTTGAGATTTACGTTTACTAATAGTCTTAGGGCTTTCTTCTTCCTTCTCTTTGGATTTTTTCTTACTGTACTTCTTTGTCAAGGCTTCGTACCTACCTTCTAAGTCTTTTTCAAGTTGACTAACGATGTCAGCAATCTCAGGAACTATTCTGTCATTCTTGTACTTATCGACAGCATAGTTGTAGAGATAGTTGACAACTTCTGCGGAATTCTCTCCTGAAATAAACGGGTATTTGTCCGCGTCTATCTGAGATATCTCCTCTGTAATCTGCCCAACATACTCATCGTCATAAGACGAATCTACTTGCTCTTCTGGCTTCTCTTTCTCAAATTTAGCCTCAAGCTCTCTGATCTTTCTTTTAGTGTCATTGTCAGCAGCTCTTTGTTTCCATTCATCCGGAGCTTCGTCACCTACAACTTCAACCCACACGGCCTCTGCAAACAGTCTTAGATCCTCTTCAGAATCAATACCGAGAGTCTTAAGGTGTGCTACTGGGTTCATTCGTGCTGTAGCTTTAGAGCCTTCCCAAGCCTCGACTGCATCAACCCAGGGTGCAACCTCATCAATAAGATCTGCTAGTTCCTCTTTTTCTGCCTCGTATTCAATCTTCCAGCCTTCTCGGGCTTCTTGGTACTTACGTTCTTTGGCAGCGAGTTTTTCGAGACCGGGAGAGCTTTCTTCTTTTTCAGCTTCTTCCTGTGGCTCGTCTTCAACTTCAGGCTCCTCTGTAGGCTCGTCTTCAGTCGTATCTTCAGCTTCGGGCTCCTCTACAACTTCTTCTTGCTCTTCTACTTCTGGCTCTAGGGCCTCCATAGCGGCAATAGCATTTGCTACATCGTCATTTTCTTCAGACATAATTCAATCCTCTCTACTAACTACTGTGGTACTCCACCTTCAGGAACTTCGCCTGGTGGAACGGGAGGCGGGGCTAAGCTATCTTGAACACCCTTTGCTTGTTCCATCCACTCTCTGTGTGCTTCTAGAATGTCTTCTGGCACTCCAGTCATTTTTGAAAGCTTCAAATACTGACCGTTGACATATTTCACAGTGAGAGGAAGGTTCTGAAATGTCTCCGGAGGTGGAAACTTTCCGTCCATTAGAAGCTCTGCGGTTTTCCTGGCGTCATCAACGTCTGCATTTTCCATTTCTCTAAATGCCATGACATCGGGGACTCCCATCAGATACAGAGCCATGTCTTTATCTAGAAGCTGCATACCAATAAGGTCAGCAACATCTGAACGTCTACCAGCAGGAGTCTTTGACAGAATAGAGGCCGGCTGTACGTGAATTACGTAACGGTCCTCATCCATGTCAACTTCAGACCATTTGATCTGCTTAGCGACGTTGTTACCTCTCCATTGGGCGGTGCGATCTACCTTCTTGTTCTTAAAGAGATCCTTTGCCGAATCAATGATGAGCTTCGCAATATCCATGACAAACCGCTCGTAGGCTTGAGCCTGGATAGCAAATCTTTCAGTCTCAATATCGTTAAACTCTCTTAGAGCTGCACCAGAGTCGAGGCCTCCTGGTTTTTTTGACTGTGCGCTGAGCTGAGAGATTCCAGCAATCTCAAAGGCGCTTCGCTTCAGGTCTTCTAGTCTCTTGAAAATCTCTGGAGAAACGGCCTGCCCGATCCATACTTTGGGCTCTTGTAGTCCCGTGTAGAAGATAATTGTTGCGTCGTCATTGGTGATATCTTCTGGAGTAATCCTCGAATTGTGGGGGACAAGAAACCTTGGCTTACTAACCAGGTCCTGTACACGATCGATGAACTTGTTAATCTTGTTGATTCTGAGTTGAATTCCAGCCAACTGCTCAGCAAGTCCTTGACCGTAGAACCCTGCAAGCGATTTCGACCAAGAGATTTTGGCAAATGGGAAGAAGTCTTTATCGTAGGACTCAGAAACGAGAGTGACATTCTGGATGCAGACTGAGTGTTTGACTCCGAGTCTCCAACTTTCCACAACCACAATCTGGCCAACGGGAGGCGTTCTATAGGTAGTCCATCTCCAGTCTTGTTCCTGTGCTGCATCAATTTCCTCTTCAAAATCAGGATACATACCCTTGAGGGTCTCTTTGTCTACCAGGAACCTGTGGTGCATCTGTTGAGGATCTGAGCAAACACACTCTCTCTCATCAACAATGACCTCATCAGGCATAACCCTCTCAACGAAGATCTCTCCGTCATCAATGCCTACCTTGGCAAAGCCATCTCCAAAGACTGTACAATCTCTAAAGGCGTCCTGCGCATGCTCGTAGACATCAAGGTACTCAAATTCCCCAAACAGGTACTGATCCAGCTTCTTGGCTTTATCCTGCAGAGTGAAGTTTGCGCCGTCAGTTTGGACCGCTGCTCTAGGTTTATTCTTTGCGATTAGACTAGTGGCAGTGTCGCAGACGGATTGAATAATATTTTCAGTGACTGGCCTCAAAGGTCTATACCCAAGGCTCTGAGTCATACCGTCCCAGCGGATAGCATTTAGTTGACGATTAGAATAGAGCTTAGCGTGCTCCAGGTTTGCCCTGTGAATGCCGCCCTGTTGCTCTTCTAGATCCTGGACATACGGGAACACTGATTCATGGATTTGGTTATCCTCAGCTTCCCACCAGAATTTCTCTTCACTCATTAGACACTCTCAAAGGATGGGCGCTCGCCGTCGTCCCACATGTCAGGGTCATCTCTAGGATCTTCGTCCTTTGAAGGTTTTTCAGTGAACGGGTTTACAGTAATAGTAGAATTTGTATTCTCTGTTACAATTTCACCCTTCAAGTATTCAATATTAGTAGGTCTACCGTCTTTGTCAATAGATAATGAAGAAATACCGTGAGACAATAACAGCTTAGCAATGTTTTCAAGCATTTACTCAAACTCCGAATAGAATCCATAATGATTACAGTCTACCAAATCTTCGTCTTTCTTTTGAGACCTACGGACCGCATCTGCGAAATCCCTATCATCTCTAACCTTCCAATACTCTCTTGAACCGTACTTAACCTGAGCGACTATTTGTTCTCTAAGGTGGTGATAGGAATAGCGCCACAGATATAGGAAGGCATCACAGCAGTGGTTCTCGCATGAGTCATGCTCTTTAACACCCGAACTGTCCCACTGTAGAGTCTGGAGTTCCACCTGAAGAGCGGAGTTATCCAGTATCTTGATTTTCCCAGCCATCATGTCAGAGTTCAGCAGCTCAATATGATCAAATTTTTCTCTCTTCTCAGCAGGGATAACTACATGTCCGTAATGAGCAGACAGAGTCTCCATGATAGTTTTACCCAGCCCGCCATAGTCTCCAACCATCATCTGAAACTCCCCAAAGATTTCGACAGCCTTATCAAGGGCCTTGGCAATATTAGGAACAGTAAGATGGCCTTCCTTGTACTCGTAGACCTGATAGAGGTTAGGGTGTGTAGTAGCGTACGCAGCAACAACTACAGCAGTAGCATCCTCGAAGCCTAGATCTAGCCCGAGAAGATACTTCCAGTTATGGCCCTCAGGTAGTCCGTGTTCTTGAGCTGAAGCAGTAGACTTTGACCACGTATTCCTGGCTTCCGAGTATCTGTAAACAAGAGCGTCATCAGACGCCACCCATTCACCTAGATACTCCCTAATCCAGCGGGGGTCCTGATCATCCCATCCTTGAGCCTCTTTAAGCTCTAGAGCATTAGCCCACGCATTAGGGCAGGCCGTATTCTCATGCATCTTCCATTTGTGTAGCTTATGCAGAGGTTTACGTTTACGCTCCCAGTCAACGCCATGAAGATGAGAGGTTATACCGACTTCTCCTTCAGTAGCATCATAAAAGGGGCCGCTAAGGATAGCACCAGGAGTCCCAAGCATAGTGAGACGACCAGAGCGATCCAAAAGAGTAGGGCCAATAACTTCTCCAATTAACTCCCTTAAGATGTGAGGAGCAAAGGACTTGCACTCATCAATACAGACAAGATCAAATCCCTGGCCACGAAGTTTCTCCATTTGACCTGCATCAGCAGCACCAACAAGAGATATGACAGAACCGTTAGTAAAGGTAGCAGTAAGAACAGTGTTGTTGAAGTTGATTCCAAGTCCAAAATCCTCATCAAATTCCTGCATCAAGTTCCAGAGAATACCTCTACCAGAACCTCTAGTAAGAGTGATGTATAGGCAGTTAGATCTAGGAGTCAGCAGACACTTAATGAAAAGCTCAGTGCAAACAGCAAAAGACTTTCCAGTACGCCTTGAAGCTAAGATGGCCCTTCTAGCGTGCGGGTCATCTACATACTCCTTTTGAATCTTCGTCAACCGTTCATAAAGAAAGCCAGCAGCTAGACCGTAATCAGAGGTGGGATCTTGCTCTTTCTTCTCTTGAAGCTGATCAAAGAAGTATCTTTGAAGGTCACTCATTTAAAAGAAATTCGCAAACCCTCCGCGAAGAGCTCTGAGTACGCTTTTACCTTTCTTCTTCTTTTTCTTTAGAGTTCCTCTATGTCCAGCAACCTGCATACCTGCACCGAGACTTGTCAATGCTGCGCCCTTAAGGAATCCGGTCAAAGTTCTTTTCGCCCTGTTAGTGCCGGCCTTACTCTTGGACAACTTAGATCCAGGGCCAAACCTGTCACGCGAAGCTTTGCGGAGTTTTTTGGTGATTACAGCAGTGCTCTTTCTCTTATGAGAAACACTAGAGCCCTCTCTTGGAAGTTCTGAAGGCCCAACATTAGGTCGCGCGGACCTCTTGCCTTTACGGAATGGGCGCATTTTTGCCCGACGTACATCAGATCTCTTCCTGGAAGCCTCGTCGGCTATCCTTCTTTTCTTTACAGACATTATCGGCTCTTCTTAAATGGTCGCGCAACTCGTCTGCCACCTTTAACGCTTCTAGCAGAAGACCTGCCTAGTCTCTTCAGCCTGTCGGACAGGGTTTCTTTTTTGAAGATCCTATCTCTGTGGCTGGACGCATCCTCTAGTTGACGGGTCACAGCCTCAGCACGCTTTCTTGCGGCAGTCTCTCTTTTTATAAAACGTTTCTCTCTGGCCGACATGAGCCTCTTCTTTAGCGAAGCGGCAGTTTTCTTAGGCATTATTTTCTCTTTCTTCTGAGGGCATTTCCAAGGTCAATCAAGGCTTTGCTTCTCTTTGAAATACCAACGCCCCCCGAGCCAGAAGACCCCCTGGAACCCATACCTCCAAAGAATCTGTCTTGAGCATCGCGAAACCTTTTGGACTTCATCTTCTTGATCTTAGCCTTTTTGCCAGCATCGCTAATCTTTTTGATCTTAGCCTTTTGAGAAGCCGATAGGCCAGCATCTGAAGGCCTGATAGGTCTCTCTGAAGGATCGGCACCTACCGGTGCCCCGTTTGGCTTCTTTGGTTTTCTCCTTTTTTTTAGAAACCTTCTGATCACTGGACTAGTTGAAATGCCCATTACTCTACGTCTTCCCAGGTGAGTTCAACGTACTCATCGTCCATCTCCATCAGGTCAACCACATCAACTACAGACTCATCCTCAAGAACTACAATCTCTGCATAGTCTCTGAGGATATCCTTTACACACTTCTCGCAGAAATCAGCACCCTTTACCGAGATACCTCGGAGGCCCTTTGAGCCATTACCACACTTCTTACACTTACCTACTGGCAACATTTACTTACCCTTAGCAGCGCGCGCCTTGGCTAGTTTATCAGCTACAGCATCGCCCTTAGTTTTCTCAAGCTGTTTCACATTCTCCATAGGTACGTAGTAATCCTTGTCCCATCTGGGATCCTTAAGGGTCACCACTCTGTCATCAAAGTCTACAAGAATCTCAGTCTGGCGCCATCTCACATCTGGAGGGTTACCATTCTTGTTAACTCTGGACACTAGGCCTTTTTGAATATGAACATCATGCCTGAAATGAATTACGCTGAACTTAGACATTTTTCTTTCTCCTAACAGGTGCCTGCGAAAACTGAGCCCCTTTGAATAGACCTTCAGCAGAACACAGCGCCCTACAGTCACTTACACGAAACGTATACATAGAACCCCCGTCCTTTACGATGGAGGCGTTAACCAAATCTCTAGCGATTCCGAAACCCCGGAAAGGCTGTTTAATATATACCCAATGAACAACAGGCTTAGTAAAGCCACGCTCACAGATAAGATAGCCCCATATGATTTTCTCAGCTTTTGGGTCACACGCAATTAAAACCTCTGAATCATCACTATCAAGTATTCGCTGAATGGTATCTGAATAGACAGACCAATAGAGGTCATCTGGGATAGTGCCAGCGTAATAGGAGTGCTTAAAAGACTTGAGCCAAGAATTGAGGATAAACTTTCTATCATCTTCTACTACCCCTCTAATCAGAGGTCTCATAATGAGCCTCCGCAAACTCCTTCATTGTGATATGGAACACATATCTGCCGTACTCATACCTACATGTAAAAAATTCGCCATCCCTGTCTAGTGTAATGTCGTCAGTGACAAGGCTGCTGGGCGAATGTTTCCCGGTCATATGAGGATACTTCTTAAGAATTGCTTTCTCCATGCTCGTCATTATTTCACCGCCTTTATCAAACCTCTATGAATAGCCGCAATAGCATTATACATATCTCGACGCTTTTCTTGTGGAAGATTTTTAAAGAAAGATACGGTCAGCGTGATACGTTCTTCCTGAGACAGATTCTCCGCCTTTGTGCGGGCTTCCCTGCTGATAGCCCTACCCTCGGTGCTGGCATCTTTTAAGGCCCGTGAGAGCTTTGTCATGTTGTCTGCGAAGTGAGGAGAGAATTTAGCCTCTCTGTAGGACATTTTCTTCTTACACTTAGGACAGCAGGGGATATCCCCTCTCATCTCCTTCTCAAGCTTGGTCATCAGATCTTTGAGGATACGGACTGATTGACGGTTGGCCTTTTTCAGCTCTGCTTCGTCGTCTACCTCAATAGCCAGATTGGGCTCAAACTTGTGGAATGCTTTACGGAAATCTTTACAGATAGGACATCCTGTTTTGACATCAAGATCTATCTGACATGCTCTGCACCTGTACATATGTATAATATAACCATATCTCTGTAATTAAGCAAACCGGAACAAATTACCAGCAAAGGAAAATAAGTGAAGAAAGGTGGTCGAAAAGTAGACCGAATTGAATCCTGGGACGTTCACTATAGTATAGGGGTTCAGCCCGATAAGGGCATTCTAGAAGCGAAGCGCACTCACGAAGTGAGTCTCCCCGTTACGCAAGCAACAGATGTAATGATTACAAAGAGTTAAGATGAGCTGTAAGCACGAATGCAGAACCAGAACAATTGACGGACTTGAATGCTGGAACTGTGACCTGTTCGGCACAGAGGAGTCCTGGTTTGACGAGAGTGGCGAGCTTGTAAGATATGTAGTCACGTGGAACACTAAGACCTACGGTCATGCTAGCGCATGAGGTAAATTATGAATGAATTCAGGGACATAAAGACTGTAAGTTACTCCAAGCTAGAAAAGAGTAAGGAAACTGACTATCTTAAGTTTATCCGGCACCTCCTCTCTCAGCTCGGGGATTGTGAGAGCTAAGGGAGGGTGTGCCTAATGGAAGTAATTAAGCAAGGAAATCATGTGTTTTAATCGAACTTTATCTAAAGAAGAGATTGCAGAAAATCGTAAATTTCTTGAGAATAGCGTCAAAAAGACTCTCTATGCTCAATATCCTTTTCATAAAGATCATCAACTGGTCAAGATAGGGTCATTTTCCAGAAACTTTATCCTAGGAGTAGCCGTCGAATGCGACTGTGGAGAGCTGCTGGTTATTGCTAGACATGCCATAGAAACCGCTATCGGATTCAGGGACGATAAGCCTTTTCATGAGTACATGTGTCCACTGCCTAGTTTTTAGGTATGATGGAAGTAATAAGTAAAGGAAACTATGGAATTAAATGATCGCTTCTATGATGTCTACAGAAATAAGGGATCACTGCATCCTGTAAGTGTTGAGAATCCGTGTCCTAATTGCCAGGGTGAAACTATAATGGGATTTACTGAAAGATACTGTAAGTCGGAGTGCGACCTATGAAGAAACTAGGACTTAAACTGACGATGACAGACGGTAGCAAGAAGGACTATGTAATATTGAACTTTCCAGAAGAGAGGTGTGTAAATGTAAGTTCCTTCCTGTGCGAAGCCTTTACCAGAGAGCTGGTTGGAGCTGTGCAGGCTCTTGCTAAGAAGTTTCTGATCGAGGACCCATGTGTTTAGGACCGATTCTATCAAAAGAAGAGATTGAAGAAAGACGTAAGTTTGCTGATAACGCTGCCAAGAGGACTCTATATGTCCAGTACCCTAGCCACAGAGACCACTTACTGGTGAAAATAGGATCCATTTCTAGGAACTTTATGCTAGGTTTGGCCGTCGAATGTAACTGCGGGGAACTACTGGTTATCAGCAGGCACGCTATGGAAACTGTTGTAGGATTCAGAGATGATGAGCCAAGACTTAGAGAGAGATGTATCTGCTATGAGTGAATTAAATAATAAAAAAGAGATCGATATCATATCTGATGCGTTTAAGAGGATAGGGTATGACTTTGAACGGCTAGAATGGAGCACAGAGGGTACTTCTTTTACGCTTACGCTCTACAGCCATCAGGTTGAAATCTCCTTTGACGAAAATGGCTTACTGACAGATCTATATATAGAACACGAATAATTTCACATACTTTCATCGAGTCTACGAGATGACCCCTCTTTAGGGGTTTTTCTTTTGCCTAAAATATAGACCAAATATGCCGTTTACCTTATAGATTTGACTGTTGTGTTACGTATTGAAAAAGGCCCTCGTTTTTGAGGGTGAGAATTAGACTGTGCCTTCCGCCAAAATTTATGCCAATTCAAAAAAGGGTGGGCCCCCTTACATATTTTCCTGTTGGCATGCTTCTTGCAATCGACGTTTCGTAAGCTGGCTTACGGGTTAAATTGTTGGCATGCTTCTTGCCGGGGTACTGGCGCTTACCAATTCCACGTTTTTTGTGTGCTGCGTTACATTTTCTGTAAATTTTTTAGGACCTGATTTTCTTTGTAAGCTGGCTTACTAACTGAGGCACATTCGTGCCCGAGCTTACACTATTGTTGGCACATTTCTTGCAATACCGCTCGATTACGTACTGTGGCTTACACAAATCAGAGGCTAAGGTCCACAGACCACTGAACACTTGACTGGCACAGACCTTGCTAGTGTGCTGGCTTACACGAATAAAACATGGCATGAGTCCTGCTAGTGACCAACCTCACACTTTACTCGCCTTTTGTGAGCTGGAGTACAAGCTAAATCGATGGCATAAATGCTGCCGAGTGAGCTAGCTTACACTTTTGTTGGCTCGATTCTTGATTTCACAGAGTGGCACGGATCTTGCAATATTGCTAGCGGCGTGCCAATTCGAGACGACATGGGGTCAATGGACCTGCGACACCCTGCGACACTAGTGCGACATGGGGTCATCTGTCCAACCTAGCATTATCATTGACCTGCGACACCTGCGACACTGACTGCGACACTGCTGGGGACACTCGACTCCAGGCTAACTAGCTGATTGCTGGTCGAGCGACGCTGAGAAACGCTGGCACACACTGTGCATTACCCTATGTCATGAATCGCAGTTACACACTCACAGTCTTCGCCACCAGCCTCCGCACAGGACTCACTGTCACCGGCAAGCTCCCCTACAGCGGGCTGCTCTCGGACGCTGAGAACACTGCGAAGCTCTGGGTTGCTGGCCGACCTGGCTTCATCTACCGCGACTCGAAGGTGTCCTGATGTTTCTTGACCTTTCAGGCTATGGATACCCGGAGCGGATTCTGTTCACTCTCAAGGGAGGAGCACTGGAGTACCGCTGGATGCGCCGCAAGCTCAACAACATGGGCCACACGACCGGCTGGGTCAACGCCCTTCACACCTGCAAACAGGAGTCCTAGAATGTCAATTCTAATCAAGTACGCGCCAACGATTCACCGCACACTCGCCGCAGTCCAAGAGCACTTCAACCCTCTGGTCGAGCTGTCGGCTGGCTCTGGTTGCTTCTATGTCCGCATAGACACCGAGCTCTGGACGTTCAGGTCCGAGCTTAAAGCTGCTCAGTTCGCCGCTGAGTTGATTGAGGGGCTGCGATGAGCGCTCTAGTCTACATCCTTGGCTGCTGGACCCTGGCGGGACTAGTACTCAACTACCGCCGCTGAGTCTCAAGTTGTGCCCGCCTGAGTCAATTAGGCGAGTGCAGCTGGCAATTCAGCCTACACAAATCAAGGAAATACAATGGGAAATCTCACCTTTAAGACCGCAGACTCGGACAACGCTTACAACACCACAGATCAGGGCGGAACTCTTCGTAACATCGCAGCTGTTCAGGTTGCCAACCCAGAGCTTGCGTTCAACTCACGAGCCCTGTTGGACGCTTGCATCGAAGGTGGAGCATTTGGTAAACCTACTCCAGTCACCAACTTGGCAGGAGTCGAGAATGTCACTGATATCATCGACGCCTTCCGCAAGGATGGTACTCGGCACTTTCAGTGGACCGACAGCAACGATCAGACGCACGCTGCCAGCTTCTCCAAGGCTCAGATGGCTGAGGTCATGTTCCTGGCGATGGATAACCCTGAAGCCGGCCCGGAGCTTCTTAACCTGCTGGTTGACGACCGCAAAGTTGGTACTCGCATCGCTTTGACGGCTAAGACTGTTGATAACCTCGCACAGGTGCTTGCTGCATGCTGTCGTAACATCTCCTAAGATACGCATGAGAGCCAAGGATTACTAAGAGCTGGCGAATACAGCTGCTTACCCTGGTTAGATTCCCGGGGGCTCTCAGGTCCTGAGTAAGACGAAAACTGCTCATTTGTAATCAGCTCTGGTGAATAGGATGTCTAAAGCTACCCTATGGAGGTTCGATTCCTTCCTGATTACACCTTGGATGTTTCTGGTGAATAGGCTGTAAATAGACTGCAGCCACACAGGTGGGTTCGATTCCCACTACATCCACCAAAGTTTAATAACAAAGGAGAAGCCGTGATTAATTTTGTTCATATGCTTAATCTCGTGATAGCTAAAGCGTTCGAGAATGAAGCGACCAAGAGGCTTAAGCGCTCTAACAGGCCCGGAACTACAGGGTATTACCAAAGCATACAGATAGAAAAAGAGGCATGGGCAAGACAATCTGCAATGTATGCCCTACGCGACTATGCCGAGGGTAATTCGTCTTATTATCATATGGTCAATGTCAACAAAGCGCTACTGAGGGAAGTATGAAGCGTTACAAGGTCACAAGGTTCTACGAGTCTGGCCTGCCACGAAGGACAATCAGGACAGGGTTGACACTTGAGGAAGCACAAGCGCACTGTAGAGACCCTGAAACTAGCTCTTCGACCTGCTGTATACCAGAGGGTCACGAGAGACGTCCAGATGGACAGCGCTGGTTCGATGGATACACGGAAGAGTAGACTACAGAGTGTTCTAAGGTTAGAGGCGTTGGCTTTCTTGGGGAAGTTCTGTCAACATCAAAAGGTTCGATTCCTTTTACACTCTCCGCAATTTTAACCAAAGGAAAACAATGGACGTCAAAGAGCTAGTAGAGCTTGCCATAGAGAATTTCAAGGATGGTTGGTCGGACAACGTCTTGATCAGGACTACGGAGCATGCTGAGCCTGAAAAGTGTGCTCGTCAACCTGATAATTACAGCGTTTTAACTTCTGCTCTGCCAATTAAAGAATGCCAAGAGCGCCAGCCTCGAAACGGCTATATAGAGCTAGTTTATCATCCGCCAGTCAAGAAGGTTTCCAACCTAAAAGATGCCTGGGTTACTCCTGAACAGGTGTTAGCACTAGCAAGGAGAGATAACATCTGCTGGGATCAAAAGAAAATTGCAACGCGACTCCTTGACATGAATTGGCCTGAAAAAGTCCCCGTAAGGGAAATTCTTTTGGCCTGGGCAGCTGATGAAGGAAGTCTTCAACATTGGGCCTGGTTGCTACGTATCCTTGCGAAAGCATCTGTAAACGATGACGCTAATGACGGCCTGTGTGAACTTAAAGTGGACGAGTGGCTTGATCGGACTTCGCTTACTGCTGAAGACTTCGGATTTGAGACCTTGTAACAACAGAATTCCTACACTCGATGGACGCTTTAAATGGTGTTCAGGAAGTGTTAGGCCAGTAGAGGGCGGATTAGGTAAGATGGGTCAATGCAGCCGCTGTGGTTGGACTGGCCCTCTTTCTGTACATGCAGTCAACCCTTTGAAATCGCCAGAATCTAAACCGGAGGAAATAGAATGATTGTTAAAAATCAGTCACGAAATGGTGTTAAAGTCATCGTTTACCAGTACAACACCGGATCCGTGGTGGAGACAGACTGCGCTTGCTATGGACATAATCAACGGCTCCACACCAATATCCGATGTTCGCGGAGGAAATAGAATGAGCGCATTGATGTCAATGACCGAAGTAGTAAACTTTGACCAGACACCATCGAGATTCCTGGGAGATCTGATACATGACGGAGTATGGGTTGCCAAGAATCCAGACACTGATTTTTACTGGGTTATCAGAGATTCCGGTACTCAAATCTGTAAGGATAGGGAGTCCCTGGATATGGTGACGGATACATTCGAAGACGTAGCTGGCGTGTATTTCTATAACCACGAAAAAGACACAATGGAAAGTTTGGAGGAGGAAAATAAATAAGTGTTTGAGATAAATGACAAAGAAACAGGTCTGCCCGTAACGATTAACGTTGCCTGGGTAGTATTGGTAACCCACAATGACAATCCAGAAGAAGGACTCCTGTTGACCAAAGACGGAGCGGCGATCCTTACAGAAGAATCATATCTTGAACTTCGCAAATTGACAAAAAACGCAATTCACAGTCACGCTCAAGGAAGATATTAAATGAAGAAGTGGATAGTTATTTGGGGTCAAAGCTCTTACGACGGTGGTATCACGCTGGAACAGCCAGTATTTGAAGATACAAAGTTTGAAGCTGGTCGAGTGATTGCTGAGAATGTCAACCTCAAGAGCCATGACCAAAAAAGGTTGCGTAAATGGCTTGAAGACGGATGTGATCAGGGCTTCTATTATGGAGGAAGCTCTAATCACTATGACCGGGAACAAGAATCCTTTACCTTCGCGGAGATCACCTATGAGACTGTCTGAAATTGACCCCACAAAAGAGGTCCTGGAATATCTTACGCGAGGTGACTCTGACTGGGTTCGCACTTGCGGTAGCCTTGACGATCATCTGTTGGCCAAAAGGATTAAACAAAGTTGGCTAAACGATCTTCCTGATTTGAAGGATATGGCTAATGACTGGCCGGCTGTCTACAGTAAAGTGTTTACGGCTTTTATTGATGAAGTTGACTGGAGTAAGGTAGTAAAAGCAATTCGCTATAGGTATCAGTGAACTGGGTTTTAGTAGTGTTCTTTGCGCTATGCTACTTAATAGGAGATTCTGAATGAACGGAGAACATCTATCTGTTACTAGCCAGCACTTTACTCCACCGCTCTGGATCGATCTTATCAGAGAGGTGTTGGGAGAGATTACAACAGATCCTGCTTCCTGTGCTGAGGCTAATAAACTCGTGAGGGCGCTTACATTCTACGATGAAGAGTCTGATGGGCTATCAGTAGAATGGAAAGGAAAGGTATTTTGCAACCCTCCCGGGGATAAGAGCGGAAAGCTAGTCCAGAAATTCTTTTCTAAAATGGAAGAGCAGATTCTGAAGGGAAATGTTACAGAATTCATATGGTTAGCTTTCAATATTTCACAGCTAAGAACTCTGCAAAATACGGGAAGCTTGCTTAACCATTGTTCGATATTTATTCCAAGTAAACGAATTAGGTTCACAGGAGACAGCCCCACAAAAGATAACGCATTCCTCTATTGGGGCGAGCAGGCTGATAAATTCTGTAAAGTCTTTAGCAAGGCCCCGGGAATGTCATGGAGGAAAGAATGGCTATGAACGAAGAAGAGGACTATACACTGGCAGAGCTTGAAGCTCTGGAACATCCTACTCAGATGCACCTAGACGGGCTCGGACTATGAAACTTCACGTAGAAGATTGGCAGTCACAGCTTATAGAGATCCAGAAAGAGTTGCCCGAAGGAGTAACTATTATTCAAGCCTATCTTTCCATCGAGTGCTCCATTGACAGTTATGACAAGATGGGTGCTCTGAGACAGTTTAACCGTAGAGTTAAAGAGATCAGTAGGCCATGAACTGTCCTAGCTGTAGTAGAACCGATGCTGTTTGCGTGCTAGGGAACTTTTGGCAGTGTAAATCTTCCAGCTGTAAAAACGGACCTCAGCAGGAGATTAGAGCTAAAGAGGAGATTGGTACCAGCAAGGTGTTTCTTTGGATGGGAAGCGGTTATCTGATGAGATATTCAAGGAAACAAGTCTGCATGAGCGCTTATGTATACCACCTGGATGAACTACACAGAGAGCTAGGGTCATCTTCTCCTTACACTACCGATATCGGTTATGTAGAGCTCGATTCAGATGGTAAGGTAATAAAGATTATAGATTCCTACGAAAGTAGGTCACGCAAAGTGCATCTAGAAAACTGGGCAGAGATCGTGGGGTTACTGAATAAAGAATATCATTTTTGGCATCGGGATGAACAATAGACTCGGCACCAAAAGGAAACACTCAGTTAAATGCGACGACCTATATAAAGACTCTAGAAAATGCTTATGCGGTAAGACTAGATTCTTATGGATGTATCAGCCAGGAGATGTCCTAGAGTTGCCAGACGGGTCTATTGCTACATATAGTTTCGATGAATGGCTTGAAAAGAAAGCTAAGATTTGGGACAGAAAGATAGAGCCGTATACCTGGGTTTCTGTAGGAGATGACTTGCAGTATATAAGAGTATGGACCGAGGTAAGCGAAGTTGATTTATATAGTCCGAAGTGTCTGGTAACGAGCGAGGAAGTGGATCCGTTAAAATGATAAAACTACATAGAACAGAACGCGGATTGTGGACGCAACAGCAAGCTCCAGTTTCCGATATTGTCGAGACCTTCTGGGTGTTTGAAAAAGACTTTAAAGTTTGTAAGTTTGGCTGTTGCGGAGAGCTAGCAGAAGGCGCAATTGAGCTGGCAGATGAGCGTGTAGAAATCTACACAGACCTGATTCCTTATTACATCTCTAAAAAGCTAGTAACTACTTGTGATAGATCGTGTACACCTAAGCGCTGGACCAATCAGCCACTCGCCTGCCTAGCTGTCAGCCCTGAAGATATTATCAAATATGATCCCAGCTCCAATTGGTGTTACACGGTTAGAGCTGGTGCTCAGCTTACAGAAGTAAAGGAAAAAGAAATGAAAACAATCGAAGAACTTATTAGGTATACGGAAGAGAATGGGCGAGTAACTCTTAAGACTACAGAGATAGATGCCGGTAAATGTCAAGCTCTAGCCAGAGGAGACTTCTCTAAAACCTCTGGATCTTGGAATAGCTACCCTGAAAGCGGATATATCGAGATGATCTACCACGCACCTAAGGTAAAGGAGTGGAAGACGGATCAACTAGTACTTCAAGTAGATGATATCATTGCTAAGCGTAATAATGGATCTGCTGAGGGCGATAAGTTATGCTGGGATCTGTTGAAGATTGCGGAAGCTCATCGCAAGTTGGGATATCCAAAAGAGATCACTATCAAGCAGTTTCTGGAAGTTCAAGACCAGGACGGAAACCAATACGCTGGAGACTGGTGGTATTCGATCCGTTGCGTTCTGGATGCTGAAGAAGAAGCACCTGATAATAGTGACCAGGATCGCATCTCACTAGAGATCTTTCTGAAGGAGTGTCTGAATACAGAAGAAGGTTATAATTTTGTTAAGGACTTGCAAACTAATTAACACCATGAAGAGTGAATCAGAAATCATTAGCAATCTTATCGAATCTCGCAGACATGTAAGAAGGGGGTCGCTTTCTGACTTGTTTGGCTTTCAGATTCCTAACGCAAAAAAGTTCACCTGCCCAGATGGGCTTGAGCTGTCAATACAGGCAAGCTCTACTCATTACTGCTGGCCGAGAGAGAATGAAGGACCATGGGGTCAAGTAGAAATTGGGTTCCCTTCAGAAGAAGTAGAGGAATTCCTGCCATATAAGGATAGGCCTGATGATGATCCTACGGATACTGTTTATGGCTATGTCCCATCATATGTAGTGCTTAAAGTTCTAGAAGAGCATGGGTGTGTTTTTAATAGAGAAACCGGAGAACTATTAGACACCAGAGACGGACCCCCGGCTGCTCCCATAACCCTTGAGTAGTCGGCGGGCCGGAACGGGTGTCATCGATTAATTGAACTATCTTCGTTAAGTGTAAGCCAGCTTACAGACAGCGAATTACACCTTTTTGTATAATCAAGTATGAGCGGCGAACGGGACGTTCCCGCTACGAAGCATTCGCTTCGTCTATAGGACATAGGCTGAATGAAATACGGATTAAGCTTGATTTTGGTGTGGGGTCTAGCTTGTGGTGGTCTTAATGATTATCCTACCAACCCTCTAACACCAACTCCAGCTAAAGAAGCGAGAGCGATAGCGACCACAAAGGCCGTATTCGAGCAGTACTTTGGCCCTCTTCATGGTGTGTATATAAACATCTATTGGATGGAAGGACCTTGCCTAATAGGGTTAGAGGATGATTTTCCAGACAGATGTTTGAGTGGTTACTTTGCTTCAGAGTGGGGTATTTACGTAGTTAAGAGAGATCATATTTGGCACTCGTCTCTTTCTCATGAGCTGGTTCACTACTGGCTATGGAAGAGAACTGGAGTAGCAGATGGGGCTCATAATAGAAAAGACTGGTGGTCCAAGGTTGAAGAGGCTAAAGAAGCTATTAAGGATTGGGAACTATGAATATCTTCAAGGAAAAGTCAGGAGTTGTTTCTAAAGATGAAACATGGATCTGCATATGTGAAGGATATCTTTATACTTCAGACAATCTTTATGATCTTATTAGAATTCTTAATAACGAATGGAAACATGACAAATGGCTTGTGGGTTGATGAAAGAACGATACGTATGTATTGATAAGGATGGTCTAGTCCTTGAGGCGCACTCTCATAACTACGGCTGCTATTCTGGTGGATACTTTCTAGACTACTCAAAGGCTTGCGAGTACGCTCTACATATGGCTAAAAGGCTTAAAGAGCCAGTAACTGTTAGTCAAGTAGTTCCTCATACCGATGTTGATGTAAATGGAGATTGGTCTTTTGTTGGCGTGGACAACTGTAGCAGCAATTAGTGCTACCTTCTGTTCTGCCTTCTTAATTGATATCTTCTATATCAAATACATGAAGCATGCAGCTCTGAAGAATAAGCATAAAGCAGCTTTCTATTCAGTAACTGTAGGAATGATGGGGACTATTGGAGGCATTATGGTCATTGATGGTAGCTACTGGTACTCAATTCCTGAGGCTGTAGGCTTGTATACTGGCACGTTAGTAGGAATGAAAACTTAAGTCAGCGGTATCTCTGGGGAGATGTCTAGAGCAGGAGTTGGCGTTTATCCTGTCCGCTGCAAAAACAAAGCGTCACTTTTACAAACAGTATTCACACCTTTAGATGAGGGCGGGGCCAGCAAGCCCTATGATGTTTTTCTGCAAAGTTAAACGGTGAATACGATCCCCTGCAGGGGCCTATTGTAAACCTGAAAGGGTATCCCAAAGCATGATGTGGCAATGGTTATGATAGGTTTGGCTCCTTAGCCTAACTGGAAAGGCAACAGATTTCTACTCTGTAGATTACAGGTTCGAGTCCTGTAGGAGTCACCGAATGAATAATACATACTGGTCAAGAGTCGCCGAAGGCGTTTGTACCATCTGTGGAATTACTGCAACTCAGAGACTTAGGGATTGTAGGAAATGCAGAATCAAGAAGTCTGTCAACAGAGGCAAACAAAACTCCTACCAAAGAAAGTCAGCAAAGAAAAAGAAAGAAAGGTCTGAATGTGGCAGAGATTACACTCATTGTAAATGCGCTGATTGCAAATCTAAGAGACGATATACAAGAGTTTCTAAACTTACTGGTCTATCTCCATCTGACTTTTTCAAGCCACTAAATGAATGAGTATGAACTCGGCTTCCCGAAAGAGCTAGACTATGAGAAGTGTCAAGCAACATATGAAGAAATATTTGGCGAAGGACATGGACCCGTTGCTAGCTATTGGGTTGGGGATAGCGGGAAGTTGCGTAGTCTTTGCTGTTGTGGGTCTGTTCACGAATTGAAGAAAGAAAAACTAGAAGGAGTTGTGAATGAAGAAGAGTGTTTCTGTGGGCATGATATTGGCTGGACTGGTCCTCGCTGCTTCGGTTGTCCTCATAGGCTGTCAGAGGGGTAAATATGGGGAAGAATCCATTAACGCAAGAGAACGCAGAATTATGGAGAGGTATGGCTATGACGATGTTAACTGCATAGTTAAGCCGACCAGAAACCACCCAAGGCTGTCCTGTGATGCCGATAGTAAAACTATAGAATGCGATTTTGAGGGATACTCTTGCGTTCAGGTCGTGAGAATTCCGTGGAAGCTGTGACTGATCTAATTATAAGGATTCCTGGTGGAACTGTTGTTACTACCAAAAGTAAGGATGCCCCCATCCAAGAGAAGCCAGTGAATCCAACTTTTCAAGCCCCATACGGCAGAGAGGAGATGAATAAAATGCTAGGGGATCCGCTTCCTGAGCAGAAGTTCATTGGTAAAAAGTACGCCTACTCTAAGAAATGGGCTCGTAATTATGGAAGACTTTTGAAGAAAGGAGAGATACCTGCATATAGGCATAGACCGCTATGGGTAAACAAGGCAGTAGTAGATCCGTTCCTTTGTGCTATGTTGCTGCTAGAAGGGGCAGGTTTTGAGTACAAGAAGATTGGTTGTTTCAACCCCAGACCGAAGAGATATAACGCAGCTTTGGGTCCGTCTGTACATACTTGGGCAGCCGCATTTGATATTGATGCAAAAGAGAATCCTTCTTTCATACCTAACCTCGATTCTCCTACACCTTTCAGTCCCGGTTGGAAACAAAGGTCTAAACTGACAGAAGAGGAAGTGAATATCTTTGAAAAGTACGGATTCGAATGGGGTGGTAGATGGAGCAAGTTCCGCGACCCGATGCACTTCCAATTCGCGAGAGGCTACTAAATGCCAGAATTGTGGGAAGAAGGTATCCTCATGGGAATTCTATCACTCAGAGTTTTCAGGGGATGAGCTATGCTGGAGAGGTAAATACTGCGGAGCAAAGAAGTTCTAATTACATGCTAGCCATGAGAAGAATGATGGGAATACTACATGACGTTATGTGTTTGAGTAAGATTAAGGAGATGACCAGGGAGGTTACAGGAGTGAAGACTATGAGGAAAATGGATGAGAACTAGAGATAAAGAGAGAATCAAAAAGCAGCTAAGCAAGAGGATCTATCGCAAGATGATTGAGAATAGCAATGCTTGCAGCACAGGGAAGGAGAGAGGGTTGGAATCTTTTGATTATCTAGTTAAGGGTAACAACTACCTAACCGTTAGACAACTTTTGCTAAATTGGAATCTTATCTGGAATCGAGGAGTAGATGTTTTTTGGGCTCTTAATAGATGGGCTCCAACTATTACAACCTACATGGACAGCGACAATAATTGGACAAAGGGGGACAGTATTCTTATCGAAGAGGTGTTGAATGTCTGATAAAAGATTGATTCATGCCGCAATGGTCCAAGCTACTCGTGATATTGGGGCTGTAGGTAAAGACGGTAAGAATACCTTTCAGAAGTATAAGTTTAGATCTGTAGATGCCGTAATGGCTGCTGTACAAAACGTACTAGGCAAGAACAATATTCATATGGACATCAACTCTCTGGAACACGAGACCGTTCCTACCGGAAGTAAGGGTTACATGTCTACTGTCAAAGTAGCTTACACCTTTGTTCATGGAGAGGACCACTCAGCAGTTAGGGCTGTCTATTACGGACAAGGTGCTGATAATGGAGACAAGGCTCTCTATAAGGCTTATGCTGGCGCCCTAAAGTATGCTATGACTCAGATCTTTATGATCCCTACTGAGGAACTAAAGGACGCTGAAGACGATAGCCCTGAGATCCTCCATATTGACCAAGGCGCCGCTGCGAAGTTTGCTGTAGCTCTACAGGCTGTTGACAACAAGACGGCACTGAAGAAGGCTGAGGCTGCGTACGGTGCTCTGGATACTGGACTTCAGAACCATCTGTATACCGAGATGTCAGCAGCGCGAGAGAGAGTTAAGTAATAGAAATTGCCTAATAAGCCTTCTAGTTCTAACCTGTATCGTGGGATCAAATGTCCTGCGTCTTACGAACTGAAGTCTAGAGAAACAGAATGGAGGCCGCCACAAGTACAGGCTGCAGCTAATAAGGGAACTGCAATTCACCGGTTCCTGGAAGAAGTTGGCATCGGAGTACCTTACGTTACTGCTCTTGAAAGGGTTAAAGAGGAATGGAGGGGCCTAGCTTCTAATATTAATATACCTCGTGTAATCCCGTTTGGAGGTAGACATGAAGTAGCCTGGAAGTACAATGTTCAGCATAGAACTGTAGAAGAGCTAGGAGTTTCCAAGAATAGAGACTACGGGGACTTAACTATGACTGAGGTCCCTGGAACTGTTGACTGGTATAAGGTAGAGAACGACCATGCCCTAATTAGGGACTACAAAACAGGAACGTTCAATCCAGAACCAGACATCAAGGTACATGCTCAACTAAGCTTCTTCTCTTCAGCAATCCAGATTCACCATGGGCAGGTCAAGAAGCTAAGGCATGAATTGGTATGGATTGACAAGAAGGGCAAGGAGACTATTGAGGGTGCGGATGTCTCTGTTAAGATGCTGAATGTATATAGGGACAAGCTTTACTCTATGCATATGGGACGTATCTCTGCTAGAAAATCTCTTAAGAATGGGAACAGTCCTAAAGTAACGGAAGGGTCTTGGTGTAGATATTGTCCTGCATTTAAGGCTTGCCCTATTAAGACTAAGAAGCGAGAAGAGAAAGCCAGAAGGAAAGCAGAGAGAGACAATGAATAGCAGAGGTAAGAACAAAACAGACGACGTTGCGATCTACCCACAGGGCACTGTTTATCTGTATGAAGTTATGAGATGGATAGTAGATTTGGATAGAGAAGTTATCATAGACTTTGTCAGACTGATTGATGAACATATAGCAGACTGGGGATTTACCAAGATGCTAAAGGACTACGTTGATTCTCTAGACTGGGCCGAATACGAAGAGATGAATGAATAGCAGGGAAGAAATTAAAGCTAACTATGAATTCTTCTCTCTGATGAGGGATCCTGATTGGCAGAAACTTGGCGTCTGTTGGCCTGAGTTTGATATTCCAGATGCGTGGCTTCCAATACTGGAGACTATCGCCGATCTTGCTCCTGGTTACGTAAAAGCTATTCAGGTAAAGGAGAAGTATGGAACCATGAGGGTATATGTTAAGGGCCGGGTTGATGACACTACTAGCTTTGATAAAACCATTGACACGTTGACACATCTTGTTAAATTTTTGTAAAGGAGAAACGAAATGAGCTATCACCAAACTACTGTTATGGGTAACCTTGGCCAAGACCCTGAGGAATTTGTACGTCCCAACGGGGACAAGGGCTGTAACTTTAGCGTTGCAACTACTGAGCGCTGGAAGAAGGACGGAGAAGACCAGGAGCATACTGAGTGGTATCGAGTAACTGTTTACGGTAAGCAGGCTGAGGCTTGCATCAAGTATCTCACTAAGGGCTCTGAGGCTTTGATTGCTGGACGCATGAGGACTACTAAGAAGGATGACAAATACTACACAAATCTCCTTGCCTCTACTGTCCGATTCGGCCGATCCAAGCAAGAAGACTCCTCCTCTGACGCACCCTTCTAGACAGTGGCGTTATGAGTGGCTCTCTAGCTGGTCTCTTATTGGGTTCTATTGCTACATTGACGGCTATTATGTGCCTACTGGAAGGAAGAAGAGCAAGAAAAGTAACAGAAAAGTCAGCAAGCCTAGTGGAAAAGTGGAACCAAGACTGGCCGGAAGCAAAGAACTTGCTAAATTCCTCTCTGGTCGCCACCTCATCTCTGAGCAAAGGGCTACACGAGCTGTTTGGCAAAGACTATCCACAAGCATAAGAAACTGTGAAATGAAGCCTGATGAGATTGGGCCTTTTGCTGACTGGCTAGAAGTCTGGATGAAGAATCCGTTTGAGCTATCGCTAATTGCGTTCAAGCTACCAGAATGGATTGAGAAAGTTAGATGGAAGAAGAGACAGGAAACAAAGATAGATGACACTTACGCAAGATCAAAAAGATGAGTGGGTTAAGAAGCTGAGATCTGGAGAGTATGAGCAGGGTATGGGTTTTCTATTCAGACATGGAAAGTTCTGTTGCCTAGGGGTTCTAGCGGATAGTGAAGGGATCTTAGGGAACGAAGACGTTGAAGGGCATAGAACTGTAGATCAAAATCTCGCCTTCTTGCCTGCAAAATACGGACTACTGTCTTGGGATAATCAGAGAGACCTATCTAAAATGAATGATAACGGTAAGTCTTTCGATGAACTCGCTGACTATATCGAGGAGAACGTAAATGTTTGTAGCAACGGGTAGAAATATCCTACTAAAAACAGAGGGTGGAGCTTCTGAGTTGACAGACGTCAGCGGCAAAGCTCTAGGCGGTAAACAGTTTATCTTCTCGATTGGGGCTGAAGCTGAGGACTGTGGTGCCCAGGTTGGGGATGAGGTTATCCTTTTTCTGCCAGTCAGCGAGAAGGAGCAGTTCGTATCTTTGACAGCACCCAACGGAGATGTCTACACGCTGATTCAGAAACACCATCTGAAGTGCGTAGATAGGAAAGAGCCGCTGGTAGATGAGATTACAAGTCTGATTCAGAAAGGTATTGATAACATGAATTATAACCTTGACGAGCGAGATTAAGACTCTAAGAGAACACCTACTAGAAGAAACGAAACAAATCCACTCAGACATGGCGCGGATGGCTAAAGGGGAAAAGCTCTCCTTCGGTCTCCCGCTAGGTCTGGGCTTGGACAAAGCGACCCTAGCTCCAACTGGACAACCTAAAGGGATGGTTACTACTGTATGCGGCGTATCCGGAATGGGTAAGTCCACAGTAGTCCACAACATTATTGACAAACAGACAGAGCTAGGACATGAGGGAGTGGTGTTCTCTCTTGAGGATGGCGCGGAACTCTACAGGCAAAAGAAGCTAGCTAGACTATCTGGAGTACCTCTGACTAATATTGTAGTGAGAGACCTCTCCAAAGAAGACCTTAAGAAGTTAGCAGACATATCAGAGGCGGCAGCAGAGGCTGCTGGTAGAGTACATCTATTAGATGCTGCTGGGCTTTCCTCTGCTCAAGTCATCGAGAAGTATAGAAGACTAAGAGACGTACACCCGGGGATTGAGTGGGTCTGGGTTGACTACTTGCAGGTGTTGAAGGATATCTTTGACAAGGAAGAGCGAGTAGGAATCAGAAAGGCTATGCTCAATTTCCAACACGCTGCTAAACAGGATGACATCTGCCTAGGTGTCGTCTCTCAGATGGGGCGTGAGATGATTAAGAACCAAAGAGACCCTCGACCAAAAGAGGAATACCTCTACGGCTCTGGTGCTATCTCTGAGTATTCTAAACTAATTCTAGGCGTCCACTATCCAGCTCACTGGTATGATGCTAAGCCTATCAATGGCAGACACTATGCTACAGGTACAGAGCCTCCGACTAAAGTTGAGTGGGAGAAGCTAATTGAAATATGGATTCTCAAGCAGGTAAAAGGGAATGCAAACATCTACTCTAAGCAGGAGTGGACTCGTTACAACGGAAGGATTTTAGATAAATGAAGAAATGGCTAGCTAAGAAGATTAAAGTACCTCAAGGGTTCTTGTTGTATGTTGGTGTCAGTTTTGCTGCAATCGCAGCTATATCTGCAATTAGAATTTGGGGAAGCTAAGTAAGAACAAGGGTCGAGCCTACGAAAAGAAGATAGCTTCCAAGATCAGAGAAGCACTACAGATGTCTGAATATGATGTACGCCATAGCCAGAGCGGTAAGACAGAGCCAGACATTTACCTATCAACAGCAGCGAGGGAGAAACTTCCTTTCCATTTCGAGTGCAAGAATCATAGAATTCTACGCATACCGGCTTGGCTAAAGCAATCTGAGGAAGAGTGTGGAGATATGAATCCTGCTCTTGTATTTAAACAACATGGTTCCTCTCAGGATTATATAACGTTGCACCTGGAGGATTTTTTGAGGCTGGCTATTGGGGAAAGACCCATATCATCCGGACAAGTGGAAGA
>PJEL010000578.1_pt1 | contig 42688 bp, 51 predicted proteins | sample 1853271 | NCBI WGS metagenome assembly PJEL01 (sample SAMN08108733, study PRJNA415343) | Invertebrate metagenome, whole genome shotgun sequencing project. | host: Globobulimina | place: Sweden: Gullmar Fjord | collected 2015-08
CACTATCGGCCTGCTCTTCGTGAACATTTCAGTCGGGGGGACATTATCCAATTTTGCCTCACCGCCTGTTCTCATAGTGGCTGGACCATGGAATTGGGACTTCGGTTATATGCTCGGCAATTTTGGATGGAAAGCGGTTATTGGAATTATAATCTCCAACAGCATATATTTCTTCATTTTCAAAGATGATCTGAAGAAATTACAGAAAAGATTTGCAATCGCCAGATTACAGAAAGAGATGCTCAAACAGTACGTGAAACAAAGTCAGTTAGAAGAGGAATTTGACAGGATCGAAGATGTTGTAAGTAACGAGCTTGGGTTTACTGCTGTATTTGAAGAGAAGTGCAGCCTGGTCAAGGCATCCCTGAAAAGGGCAATGATGAAAAACTTTTCACAAAAAGAGCGGAAATACTTCCACTTTGAAGAGGCTTTTGAAGAAAAGTTTGAGGATATAAAGAAGCAGGAGATCAAAAAGACCCTGCCAGGGCTGCTGCCTAAGAGTGAACGTCCTGTTTATCACGATCCCAACTGGGACAGCAGGGAAGACAGGGTGCCCTTATGGGTCATGATCGTTCATGCCTGCTTTATCATATGGACTGTTATTACTTCTCATCATCCGGCTTTATTTATTGCAGGCTTTCTTTTTCTGATTGGTTTTGCACAGGTCACATTTCCGTACCAGAACAGGATAGATCTTAAGCCCTCTCTCCTTGTCGGCTTCTTCCTGGCCGGTCTGGTCATTCACGGAGGGGTGCAGGGCTGGTGGATAGTTCCGGTGCTTAGAAATCTATCTGAGGTCCCGCTGATGTTAAGTGCAACCGTTTTGACCGCCTTCAACGACAACGCGAGCATCGCTTATCTCAGCACCCTTGTGCCTGACCTTACCACTGAACTTAAATACGCAGTTATCACAGGTGCAGTGACAGGCGGAGGTTTGACCATAATTGCAAACGCACCCAATCCCGCCGGCCAGTCGATCTTAAAGAAATATTTCAGACATGGTGTTTCACCGATAAAGCTGCTGATCGCAGCCATCATCCCGACGATCATTATGGGGCTCTGTTTTATGCTGTTGAGGTAGGCCGGAATGGCTGTTTATTTGATAAATATCTTGTTGCGGTAATATTTAAGTTCTGCAATGCTCTCCCTGATATCTGATAAGGCGGTATGTGTATTCTTCTTTTTAAACCGGGGTAGGTCGGGATACCAGCGGGCACATAGTTCTTTTATTGAACTTACATCTATATTACGGTAATGAAAATAAGCTTCCAGTTCCGGCATGTACTTAACAAGAAACCGACGGTCCTGCCAGATCGAGTTGCCGCAAAGAGGTGATTCTTTTGGAGCTATATATCCTTTAACAAAATCAAGTGTCATCAGTTCTGCGTCTTTCATCTGGGTGGTTGACTGCCTGACTCGTTCGATAAGCCCTGACGCTCCATGATGCTCTTTATTCCAGTCATCCATGGAATCAAGGACTTCATCATGCTGATGAACAACAATTACAGGTCCTTCAGATACCACTTCCAGATCATGGTCGGTTATTATAGTCGCGATCTCAAGGATCGTATCAGTCTCAGGATCAAGGCCGGACATCTCGATATCCATCCAGGCCAGATAAGCACTTGGAGCGGTCTTCTCAGTTATTGAATTATCACTTTTATCAGTCATTTTAATATGGTCTGCTCTTAGTAATCTAGAAAATAACATAAAGAAAGACTGATTACAATAAGTTGTATCTTCACAATAGTTACAAAAAGTGATATGGTTTTATATGTAATATTTACCAGTTGATAAAATATAACAAACAAGGGAAGTTCTTTCAATGCCGAGAATGGAATGGGATAAATCGTTCAGCGTAAACAGGATAGTCCTAAATGCAGATATTATGAAAACTTTAATGGAATGGCTTCAAGACCATATATTAAATGAAGACAAGAAATACAGTCAGTTCGCCGAATCGAAATAGCCTTTCAACAATAGTCAACATGTCCCCTTTCTGTTGCGTCTGACTCCACCACAAGCTGAAATACCTGTCCGTAATAGATTGAAATAATTAGTTAATACTTCCATATAGGAGAGATATGTTGAAGAAGAAGTTCCGCATTAAAATATTTGGCTGACCGAATGTCTAAGTGCCGCATGACGATTTTGAATGTTTTAAAGGAGTTGCATGGTTTGTTTTAATGATAATTGTAACTTTTAAATATAGATGCGCTGATTGGCCTCGATATTTCATCACTGAAGGCCAACTATAGAACATATGGAAAACACAAAGATATATTGCGCAGATTTAGAGAAGGTAATTGATAAGAACGGGTGTTATGATTCAAAGGGTTCGAAAATTTGCATGATATGTTTAAAGAAACCGGCTCGTAAAAAATATAGTCAAAAAAATAAATAGTTGAAAAAATTGGCACCCGCATAATTCTTTTATCACTATTCCAATCTTTACAATTTAGTTTTATGTTAATATAGTTAAGTCTTTTTTAAGAAACTAAAGCAGGTTTGATTGTAATATTTCCAGAAACATAAGACTGTCAATTCTCTGCATCTTTCTTCACATCTTATTGCTTTTCTGGCAAAACTGAATACAGTGGAATTTATTAACTTCTATTGATCACTGGCAACGCAAGATAATTTACTTATGGTCCATTTCAAAGAAAACAGGATAACCACTGCTGTTCTGCTTGCTGCAGGAACCGGCAGCCGTTTGCAGCCTCTGACAAATGATGCACCCAAGTGTCTGACAGATGTTAATGGCATATCAATACTCGAACAGTTGACTCTTTGTCTGCAACATCATGGTTTCAAAAGATTGATCGTTGTCACAGGACACCTGGATCCCTGTATTCGCAGATTTCTCGGCAATTCTATCAACGGCATAAAAATTGATTACATCTATAATCATCAATACCGGACAACCAATAACATTTATTCGTTATGGCTGGCTCGGGAGATGATCCGGGAATCGTTCCTGCTTATTGAGAGCGACATTATTTTTGATGCGTCTTTACTTGAGGATATGTTATGCCCGGACAGCATTGCACTTTCCCATATGATGCCATGGATGAGCGGCACAACAGCCACACTTAACAGGTCAGGTCAGGTTCTGGCTATAAATAGCAAAGGTGAGTCGCTTCAAAGTAATTTAGATTACAAGACTGTTAACATATATAGCTTATCACTGCCTACCTGGGATCTGGTAAAAGAAAGGTTGAATCAGTATATCGCTTCAGGGGCGGTGCATGACTATTACGAGACCGTTTTTTCTGAAATGGTCGCAGATGGTGTGCTGTCATTTAAACCGGTCTTCTTTGATACCGGGCGCTGGTATGAAATTGACACCCTGAGCGATCTGCATAAAGCTGAATTGCTTTTCTCCAAGCAGCATGTATCACAGACCTGCCATGCAAAATCAACATAAATTCTTATATCGCTGCTCCATATGTTGAACAGCAATCCCTGATATGACATCACTTCAAAAAAGATCAGGTATCGATTATATAAAGGTAAACAGGTATTGGAGCAATGCCAAGCCGTCCGTTCTGGGGCCGTACATGATGGATGGATTCGGTTTTCCGGCAGGTGCCGGCAATTTTCGGTTTCATGCTGAAACTGCGATTGTTCAGGATTTGATCAAGGGCCAGGATCAGGATGGGACAGTATTGGATATGGGTTGCGGTATCGGTTGCTGGACTCAGTACTTCGCAAAGTCTTTCCATAAAGTTATAGCTATAGAATCAAGTGAACCCCTTTGTAACGTCACGAAGGAACTCTGTGCGCCTTTACCCAATGTAAAAGCCACTAATGAGGATGTGATGACATTTGAGCCGAAAGATCAATATGAACTGGTCTTTCTTGGCGGTATGCTTATGTATCTTAACGAGAACGATCTTATTGATCTATTGAGAAAAGTAATGCCATTCCTTGGGTCTGGAGGGGTTGTCCTTTGCCGTGAGACTACCGTGAAAGAGGGCGTTGTTAAGCGTCATGGAGAATATCAGGCCATATACCGTTCTGTTGAGACCTATAAGAAAATATTCGGAAAATGCGGATTAAGCGTCATTAAGGTGAAGAAGAATTCGCCATACATTATTATGCAGATGGGTTGTGAATTGATGAAGAAATGGAAAGCAATTGTGCCGGCACCGCTTCAGTTCATACCCATTGCAGGACATATTGTATATCTGGGAGTACGCCTTGCTGGCTCCTTGATGATTCGTGTTTTGGAAAAATTCAGCATTTCATTTCCGGAACTGGAAAATCACTTCTTTCTGCTCCGTAGCAATAGCTATACTCAACCTGACGATGGAACATCTATAGCAGACTCTTAAGAGTATAGTTCTTCTGAGTGATTGGAGAAAAACAATGCAGCAAAGCCGCAATAAATTCATCTACAGAAACACAGCAAATATTGTATCAATATTAGGACTCCTTCCCATCTCCATCCTTTTCCTTGACAACGGATACAAATACATTATCCCTCTGATAATTTACAACAATATCATGGATGATCTGGATGGGATACTGGCCATTAAGATGAATATCAAAAGCAGCTTCGGCGCAATGCTGGACAATCTTTGCGATGGGATAAGCCACAGTATTTTTGTTATGGCAATCGGGATGCACTATGGCGGTATCTGTGCGGTAGTCAGCCTGATCGCAGTTACAGGAATTTTGCTGCGAGTTGTATCACGACTCATCCCCTCTACAGTCACCGGTACGGGTTCACCTACTAATGAATTGATACGCCACATGCTTTTCGTTTTGATATTGGCATCAATATTCAACTTAAATGTCCCTCTACTGTTAACAGCAATATTTCTTCTGCATAGTGTGTCAATGCTTGTGCCGTATAAAATGCCATTTCTTATCCGCAGTATTACAAAATCAGCCAATTCCATCGGTCTCGTTAATGTTGCCCTGATAATAGCATGGCTGGTTCCTTTTGCCGCACCGGTTATTGCAGCTGGTTTTTTTCTTTCTTATCTTTATTCTTTCTTTACCGTGGGATATAAATATCTGAGCATGTCTAAAACATCTTAATATGTTTTGCCTGAATTAAATAGTAAGTTAATTCTGTTACATAGGAGATATTGTTGAAGAAGAAGTTCCGCATTAAAACATTCGGCTGTCAGATGAATGTCCACGATTCTGAGAAGATCGCCGGGATATTTGCTGATTCCGGCTATGAAGAATCTGAAAAGGGCAGAAGGCCTGATGTTATCGTCCTTAACACATGCAGTATCAGGGAGAAGGCTGAACAGAAGTTCTACAGTGATCTTGGAAGGCTGAAATCTGCCAAAAGGGATAATCCAGAGCTGAAGATCGCCGTTGCAGGCTGTATCGCACAGCAGGCGGGTGAGAAGATAATGAAGAAGTTCCCTCATGTGGATTACATATTCGGCCCGAATAATATAGATAAATTGCAGAACTGGATAGATGGTAATTCCTCAAAGTCATCTATTGAGGACAACCCTCTTTATCACACTCAAGATCTGCCGATGAAGCGGGAAGGGGGAGTGAAGGCCTGGGTCTCCATAATGTACGGATGTGACAATTTCTGTGCCTATTGTATCGTTCCATACACGCGAGGCAGGGAGAGGAGCAGGCCGCACGAACAGATAATCAGCGAGGTCAATAATGTTGTAGAGGCGGGGTGTAAAGAGATCACTCTTTTAGGGCAGAATGTTAATTCGTATGGCAAAGGCATGCAGGATAATGTCAATTTCCCGGCACTTCTTCAAAGGATTCACGATTCCACCAGCATTGAACGCATAAGGTTCGTCACATCCCATCCTAAAGACCTTTCTGATGAACTTATTGAAGTAATGAGAGCCTTTCCCAGGGTTTGTGAACATATGCATCTTCCTCTCCAGGCAGGCTCTGACAAGGTTCTTGCACTTATGAACAGGGCATATACTTATCAGGAATATAAAGATAAAGTGGAAAAGCTCAGAGATGCCATACCGGGAGTAGCTGTAACAAGCGATATTATTGCAGGATTTCCAGGAGAGACGGATGATGACTTCAGGTTTACGATGAAGGCTCTTGAAGAGATCAGGTTTGACGGCATATTCTCCTTTAAATACTCAAAACGGCCCGGAACCAGAGCCCTGGACCTGCCTGATCATATTGATGAGGAGGTGAAGTCTGAACGGCTCTCTGAGATCCTGAGGCTTCAGGAAGTGGTATCTGCCCAAAAGAACAAGGAAATTGAAGGTGATATCGTAGAGATACTGGTTGAGGGGTGCAGCGGAGCAGATACTGAAAAGCTGACAGGAAGGACCAGGACAAACAAGATAGTAAATTATAGCGGTGACAAGAGCGATGTTGGAAAGCTTATAAAGGTGAGGATACTGGAAAGCAGGCAGTATTCGCTGAATGGTGAAAAGCTATAACTCATAAGCTCAAGCGGTTCAAACCGTTTGTATGGCTGAAACTGTCTCAGTTATGAAAATATCAATACAGACATTAGGCTGTAAGGTCAATCAGTCAGAGAGCGCCTTTATGGAGGGCGCTCTTAATGATAAAGGCCATGAGGTTGTTGATTTATCTGATAGTCCTGATGTTTACATTGTCAATACATGCACTGTTACTCAAAAGAGTGACTATCAATCCAGGCAGCTCATTAGAAAAGCAATAAGGTCCGGAGCAAAGGTCATAGCCACCGGCTGTTATGCACAGGTCAGCCCTGATGAATTGAAAAAGATCGAGGGGTTGGACCTTATTGTTGGGAATACTGCAAAATCCGGCATCGTTAATCATGTGGAGAGCCTCAAAGAGGATAGGGGTACCCCTATCCTCGTAATAGATAAAGGATGTGATAATGCCCAGATATTATCGAATCCATATTATTCCGGAAGGTCAAGGGCATTCTTAAAGATACAGGACGGCTGCAATGCATCTTGCACATACTGTACTGTCCCTATGGCCAGAGGGAAAAGCAGGAGCTTTACATTCAACAGCATTGTTGAGACAGCCGGAAGACTATACAGTGAAGGCTACAACGAGATAGTGCTTACAGGTATACATGTCGGATACTATGGAATAGATCTTAAGCCAAGGACATCGCTGTTTGAGCTCGTTGAAAAACTGTCGATAACTTATCCACATGTACGCCTGCGTCTTAGTTCAATTGAACCGCAGGAGTTTGACATGTCATTTCTCAAGTTTGTAAAGAGCGGCTCATTATGCCCCCACCTGCACATACCTCTGCAGAGCGGATCCGACACCATACTTAAACGAATGAATAGAGGTTACACAACATCATACTATAGAAACCTTATCCAAAATATCATTTCAATTTGTCCTGAAATATCTATTGGGACAGATGTCATAGTTGGGTTCCCGGGTGAAAAAGATGCAGACATTAAAGCAACTTATGAACTTATTAATGAACTGCCTATGAGCTATCTACATGTCTTTACATATTCCAAAAGAGATGGTACTCCGGCATCAGAATATCCGAAGCAGATCAGTGATGATATTAAAAAGGAGAGGTCAAAATCGCTGATTGAGCTGGGGGCTTCTAAGAAAAACATCTATATTACAAAGCAATTAGGTAAAGTACTTAATGTAATAATAGAAGGTAAACCCTTAACCAATGGATATTACAGTGGAATTACAGACAACTATATACGTGTAAAAGTAAAAGGGAAAGAGCTTGTCCGTGGCCAGAGGGTAAATATGCTGGCAAAAACAGATCGAGACGGTACGCTCGTTGGTGTTATTAAAGACATCAATATCTCAGCGTAACCGCTTGTTTTTATTATCTTTATTATCTGCTTAAATCTTAGGCAATCCATGATATGTCCTTTATATAAGCCATTTCGAGAGGGAGGACACCGGCATTAGCAACATTCTTTTAACAATAACTGCATACGCCTTACGTCTGATAATATATATTATGTTAAATTAGATATTATCTGCTGAAATATTTGGAAACGGGAAAGGTGAAAGTCTGTTTCTCTCACCATACTAAAATGTATTTAAAAGACCCTGTGTATACCCTTAATGCGTATATGGTTGATGTGCGTCCATCTCTGAATCCCTGAAGTCCGACATTGTATGCCTGAATTGTTTTGAAGGTTTTGCCCTTCAGCCTCTTTTTAAGCCACGATATGTAGTGCATGCCGGCTACGATATTGTTGAAGGAGTCAGACATCTCTCCATTTTGCTCTATGTCATACTCACTCATTATCCAGTCATATGTTGTAGGCCTGACCTGCATGAATCCAATTTCTCCGACACCTCCTATAGCTGAGGCCTTGAATTCGCTCTCAACCTCAATAAATCCTAATACAAGAGATGTGCTTATGTCTGAGATTTCCGGATAGGCCTTCTTGGCTTCAATTATTAGCCTCTTTGCTTCCTTAATATCGCTAAAATCTGATGAGGAGATAACATTGAGACTGCTTATGAATAGCAGGAAGAAGAAAACAGCAGCTAATATGCATAGATTCCGAATATAAACATTACCCATAATATTCAATTATATAACTCAGCGCCTGCTTTCTGGTCTTTATTTTACCCAAAAACCTTGCCTCATTCAGATTTTCCAGCATTTCACCTGTCTTTGGCCCCGGGCCTGTGTTAAGGATATTCTGAATATCATTGCCGGAGATCAAGGCTTTATTCAATATATTAAGGTAATGTATGCCCTTTTTAACTGAAATATGCGCATCTACCCTCTTTTTCAACCCTAAAAGTATTGCAGCTTCTATCGCATTTTCTCCAGCTGCCTGTAATGCTTTATAAGTGTTTTTCTGAGTTAGGCGGCATGAATCTGCAACAGCCAATGTTGTAAGAACCCTTTTAAGTGATCCATTGTTAACTCTGCTTAGCCTGATCAACCCTGTATTTTCAATGTCTTTCAGATCAGATCTGTCAAATAACGCGGCAAACCTTATTAATCCTGACCTTGTCAGCCCCTGGCCAAGCTCTTTATCAAGGTGCTTCTTAACAATACTTAAAGCTTTACTTGAATAGTCATATCTCTTCAGAAGTCTATATTTTTGCGTAAGTTTGTCAGAATCGACCCCAAAAACCTGTGATAGAACATCATCCTCAATGCTCATCTTTATAAACTTAAAGCCACTGTCCTGATTGAAGAGTCTTATTAGTTCTTCTGTTACCCTTTCAGGTGCTGTAGATATCAGTCTCCCAGCCTTTTCCTTAAGCTCTTTCCTTGTCTGGCCGGTGATCCTGAAGTTTAGCTCTGCTGCAAGCCTGTATGCTCTTAAGACCCTGAGCGGATCATCCTTCAGGTTTTCAGGGTCAACTACCTTTATCAAGCCTTTTTCTATATCTTTCAGACCATTTAACGGGTCTAAAAGGCCTGTGTCAGGGGACCATGACATTGTATTAACTGTGAAGTCACGGCGTTTAAGATCAGCTTCAAGAGGTTCATTAAGATAATTAATATCAATTATGCTTTTATCCTTAAGCGCTACCCTGCAGGTCAAGCCTTCTTTTAGAAGTATGAATGTGCCGTTGAACTTCCTGGCGGCTCTCTCTGCCAGCTTTGCAGCGTCTCCATAATATACAAAGTCCTTATCCTTTGATCTCCTACCCCTTAAAAGGTCTCTTATATATCCGCCGACAAGATATATGTCTCCCCTGCCCTGCTGAAATAGCCATTTCATGACCGGGTCTGAGAGTATCTTTGAGGAAATATTCATATCAAAAGATACAACATATGCAATGCTTTGGCAACGAATGTGAGGTTGAAATGCAGGTGCTCTAGCTTCTTAGTTCAGCATTGAGGGAGTCTTTGATAAGCGTGATGATACTTGAATGAAGCGCATCCACCTCGTTATCAGTAAGGGTTTTTCTGGCAGATCTGTATTTTATAGAGAATGCCAGGCTTTTCTTATCTTTTGGGATAGGTTTCCCCTTATACACATCAAAGAGGTTTATTGATTCAATAATATCGGTTTTTACACTATGTATTAATCCTTCAATAGCAGAAACGGTCACGTCATCACTCACCACAAAGGCAGCATCCCTCTCTATATATGGGAATTTAGGCGAAGATGCATAGGTGGTCTCAGATGGTATAAGTTCAAGAAGCTTTTCTATGTCATATAGCTCCGCAATGCTCATATCGCCTTTGATGTTGAAATCCTTTGCAACTCCGGGATGAAGGACACCTATATTTCCCACCCTTTCACCGCCTGCCATTATTGCGCATGACTTGCCGGGGTGAAGATAGGGTTCGGATAGGTTTGGATCCTGTTCAAAGGATATATCTGTGATGCCCAGACTGGAAAGTATATTCTCTATAACGCCCTTAATGTCATAAAAGCCCTCATGCTTGCTCTCCCATAAAGAGGCTGACTTCTCCTTATGAAATACAGCTCCAAGCTGTAGTATCTCCTCAGGCAGTTTATCTTCTGTCGGCATAAAGACCCTGGAGAGCTCAAAGAACCTTATCATCCGTTCTCCGCGGTTAAGGTTCATGCTCACATTGTTGAGCAGCGCCGGAACAAGGGATGTTCTCATGGCAGATTCTTCCTGTCTGAGAGGATTGTTTATATATACGAGCTTTCTTCTTCTGTCATCAGAGGCTAGCTTTAATTTATCAATATCATCGGGGTTAAGAAAGCTATAGTTGATGACTTCTGAAAAGCCAGATCTCACAAACGATCCCTTCAGTGACCTGCTGAGTTCCTGCGTCAGATGCTCGGGTGCAGGGCTCATCTGCATAGTAGGGAATGTGGATGGGATATTATCATATCCATAAAGTCTGGCTACCTCTTCAATAATATCCACGTCCTGAGTGACGTCACGTCTGAAGCTTGGTGGTGTAACGGTGACAGTCTCATCATCTGTCTTTGGATCAAATCCAAGATCTTTTAATGTCTTATCAACGAATGAACTGTCAATATCAATCCCGATTAGTGAATTGATCTTTGCATATGTGATTGATATTTTCTCAGGAGTGAATTCTGTTGGGTATACATCAGTTGTTTTAGTTATGCTGCCGCCTGCAAGTTCTGAGATCAGCTGGGATGCTCTATCAAGCGCAAGAGTTACCGTCTCTTTATCTATCCCCCTCTCAAACCTATAGGATGATTCAGTTGCAAGACCTAGCCTTTTTGCTGTCCTTCTGATAGAAGCAGGTTTAAAGTATGCGCTTTCAAGTAGTATGTTGGATGTTGAATCAGATACCTCAGTATTTTTGCCTCCCATTACTCCTGCTACTGCTACTGATTTATCCGAATCGCAGACAAGCAGCACCTCTTTGTGCAGCCTTCTCTCTTCGTCATCAAGAGTAGTGAAGGTATGGGAATCATCAGCACACTTTATAATTATTTTATTTCCAGACAGCTTATCCAGGTCAAAGGCATGCAGGGGCTGCCCTATCTCAAGCAGGACATAATTTGTCACATCTACAATATTTGATACAGACCTGATCCCGCAGGCTTCAAGTTTTTTTACGAGCCACTCAGGAGAAGGTACAGGTTTGACACTTGTGATAATCCTGGATGAATAACGGTGGCAGAGATCAGGACTCTCAATAACAACTTCAGGTCCCTCTCCTACTTCACTTTCAACATTTACTGAGATGTCTTTTAATGGAAGCCCAAGGATAGCAGATATTTCACGTGCGATTCCCCGGATGCTTAAGCAGTCCTGTCTGTTCGGTGTTATGCCTATATCAAAAACTGTATCGTCGCCGACCTTCTCTATCTCTTCAACCTCAAGTCCTGCCATTGTGATCGCATGAGCAAGTTCTTCAGCAGAGATATTTATATCAACAAACTCTTTTAGCCAGTTATAAGATGCTTTCATTGGTTAATTCCTAAAATTGCTTAAGAAATCTTTTGTCGTTTTCAGGGAAGAGTCGGACATCGTCTATGCTGTACTTCAGCATGGCAACACGCTCTATCCCCATCCCAAATGCAAATCCGGTGTATTTATCAGGATCATATCCGGCCTTCTCATATACCTTGGGGTTTATCATGCCGGCACCGAGAATCTCTATCCATCCGGTAGTGCTGCAGACATTACATCCTTTGCCCTTACACATAACACATGATATGTCGATCTCAGCGCTTGGCTCAGTAAATGGGAAGAAGCTCGGCCTCAGGCGAACCTTTGTCTGCGGGCCGAAGACTCTGTGTATGAAGAGTTCAAGCACACCTTTAAGGTCGCTCATCCGTATGTTCTTATCAACCATGAAACCTTCAAGCTGGTGAAACATCGGGATATGGCTTACATCAGCGTCGCATCTATATACCTTGCCCGGGGCGATCACGCGCAGTGGAGGATCATTCTTTTCCATGACCCTTATCTGCACAGGCGATGTGTGTGTCCTAAGAACAACATCATCTGTTATGTAGAAAGTATCCTGCATGTCCCTTGCAGGATGGTCCTGCGGCATGTTCAGGGCCTCAAAGTTGTAAAAATCATTCTCTATCTCGGGGCCTTCTTCAACAGAAAATCCGAGAGATGTGAATATGCCGATGATCTCATCAAGCACCTGTGTGACGGGGTGGAGGTGTCCAAAAGGAGTGTAGCTGCCGGGTATCGTTACATCGATCCGCTCATTGCTGAGCTTATCATTTAGCTCTTTTGTGGTGAATGAGCTTTCAAGTTTTTCAAAAAGCTCTTCAAGGTGGCTTTTGGTCTCATTGATGACACGGCCATAATCGCGCCGCTCTTCTTTGGGGACTGAACTGATGGCTTTTAATTTTTCAGTGAGGAGGCCCTTCTTCCCAAGGTACTTCACCTTTATGGCCTGAAGGGCTTTCAGAGAGTCTGCTTTGTTGATCTCTTCTGAGGCAAGATTCTTTATGGAATCTATTTCACTTGTCATTCAGCTTTCTTTGACATTTCAACAAGCTCAGAGAATGCTGTAGGATCATGATATGCCATATCAGCAAGAACCTTTCTGCTGAGCTGTACATTAAGCTTCTTAAGACTGTTCATGAACTGGCCGTATGTAGTTCCTAATGCCCTGACACCGGCATTAATGCGCACGATCCACAAGGATCTGAAGGTTCTCTTTTTAAGCCTTCTGTCCTTGTATGAGTTAAGAAGTGCTCTATCAACAGCCTGCGTGGCCATCTTATATATACGGCTTCTGGCTCCATAATAGCCTTTGGCCATTTTGAGTACTTTTTTTCTTCTGTTCTTTGTTTTTGGTCCACCCTTTGCTCTAGGCATCTATCTTTCCTCCTGAAATTACAATAGAATATTTATAGTTATATACAGACTGGATATTATACAGTATATTGTATGCTTTTTGGAACAGTCAGCGCAGATCTGCTGATATAATGCAGATACTGCTGGAAATGAGAGAAATATAGCAGAAAACCGTAAGTCAGCCGGCTTAGTAAGGCAGCATCTTCTTTACTGCATCAAAGTTTGCTTTCTCAACCATACAGCCCTGTCTCAGTTTCTTCTTTCTCTTGGCATTTTTGCAGGTCATCATGTGGCTTGTAAAAGCCTTATTCCTTTTGATCTTACCTGTGCCGGTCTTCCTAAACCTCTTTGCTGCTCCTCTGTGTGTCCTTATCTTAGGCAAAACAACTTCCTCCTTTACTTACTTATATTTATTTGGGTGAAAGGACCATTATCATCCGGCGCCCTTCCCTCTTTGCTCTCATCTCTACAGCTGCAACGTCAACAAGGGCCTCAACCACCTGGTCAAAAACATTCATGGCAAATTTGGATGCATATACTATCTCTCTGCCTCTGAACATCATCGATACCTTTACCTTATTGCCATCTAAAATGAATTTTTTTGCATTCTTTATCTTGAAATCAAGGTCATGCTCGCTTGTCTGCGGCCTTACCTTCACCTCTTTCAATGTTGTTGTCTTCTGTTTTGTGTGTTTCTTGTTCTGCTGATAGAGGTATTTGCCGTAATCAAGTATCTTGCATACCGGCGGGTTTGTATTGGGTGATACCTCAACAAGGTCAAGTTCCTGATCTATGGCGACTTTCATCGCTTCATTGACGCTCAAAACGCCAAGCTGCGATCCATCGCTGTCAATTACCATGAGTTCTCTGGCCCTGATCCGTCTGTTAATCCTTAAACCTTTGTTCTGAACGGGTCTTCTACTGAACTTTTTACCTCCGATTTTCAACCTCCGTTTTAAGAAGTGAAACAAAATCCTCAAACGGCATCTCTACCGTCTTATCTTCATTTCTCTTTCTTATGCTTACAGATTTATTTTCCATTTCGTTGTCACCTATTATACACAGATAAGGTATTTTTGACATGGTAGCCCTTCTTATTTTATAGCCGAATTTTTCATTATCAGAATCGACTTCTGTCCTGATACCGTTTTTTGTCAGTTCTGAAAAAAGATCCTTCCCATAATTAACATGCTTCTCTGATATTGTCAATACAGATACCTGCACCGGTGCCAGCCATAAAGGGAAGGCACCTGCAAAATGCTCAATGAGTATTCCGAAGAACCTCTCAAGCGACCCCATGAGCGCCCGGTGTATCATTATCGGGCGGCTGTCCTTATTGTCTGAACTTCTATATGTGACGTCGAGCCTTTCAGGTATGTTGAAGTCTACCTGTATAGTGCTGCACTGCCACTCACGGCCTATAGAGTCTTTGACCTTTATGTCGATCTTAGGGCCGTAAAACACACCCTCACCAGGATCTAAAGTGTAATCAATTCCTTTATTAGTCAAAGCATCTTTAAGAGCGTTTGTTGATTTTTCCCAGCCCTCCTCATCTCCGACATACTTTTCAGGCCTTGTGGAAAGGTATATGCTGTAATCCGTAAAACCGAAAGTCTGAAGCACAAATAGAGTGAATTCAAGTACAGATCTTACTTCTTCTTCTATCTGGTCCTCAGTGCAGAATATATGAGCGTCGTCCTGAGTAAATCCTCTTACCCTTAAAAGGCCGTGAAGAACCCCGGACCTTTCATAACGATAAACAGTGCCTAGCTCAGCATATCGTATGGGGAGATCCCTGTAGCTTCTCAGCTGGCTCTTGAATACTGAAACATGAAACGGGCAGTTCATAGGTTTTATCTCATACTCGAGATTATCTATTTCCATAGGTGAGTACATATTCTCTTTGTAGAAATCCGCATGGCCTGTCTTCTTCCATAAATCAAGTTTTGCCATGTGTGGGGTGTAGAGTATCTGATAGCCGGACTTCTCATGCTCCTCGGTCCAGAACTTCTCAATGGATCGCCTGATGGCGGCTCCGCGAGGATGCCATAAAACCAGCCCTGGTCCGATATCATCGTTCATGCTGAAGAGGTCAAGCTCTTTGCCAAGCCGCCTGTGGTCTCTTTTCTTTACTTCCTCAAGAAAGTCCAGATGTTTCTTGAGGTCATCCTTTGTAAGAAAAGCTGTGCCATAGACCCTCTGCAGCATCTTGTTCTTTTCATCACCACGCCAGTAAGCACCGGCAACAGAGAGAAGTTTGTATGCCTTTATCTTCTTGGTGTAATTAAGATGAGGCCCTCTGCAGAGATCTGTGAAACCGGCTTCCTCATAGATAGAAACAGTTTCATCATCAGGCAGCTCATTTATGAGTTCAACCTTGTAGGTCTCACCAAGTCCTGAAAACAGTTCGATTGCATCCTTCTTTGAAAGCTCACTCCTTTTAAAAGGAGTGTTGGCCTTGATTATCTCCTTCATCTTCTTCTCAATGAGCTGGAGATCATCTTCGGAAATAGAGTGGCTACAGTCAAAGTCATAGTAAAAACCATCAGCAATTGCCGGCCCTATTGCGAGTTTTGCATCTGGAAACAGTTCTTTGACAGCATGTGCCATTACGTGGGAAGTGCTGTGGCGGTATATCTCCAATGCGGCCTTGTCTTCTTCTTTAGCTTCTATGATGATTCTCCTGTAACAAAGTTAAGAGTTATGGGTTAAGAGTTGAGAGTTGAGGTTAATTATCTAAACCTTATATTCATTAAACTTTCAACTCTTAAATTTTAACTTTAAACTGTTTTTTATATGGTAGGCACGGGCGGTTTCGAACCGCCGACTTCTACCTTGTCAAGGTAGCGCTCTCCCCCTGAGCTACGCGCCTGATCTTATATATAAATTGGTAAATAAATATTATACAGGTGGTTTAATAAAAATTAAAGATTATATATGAAGAAAAAACCTTAAATTCTATTAAATGTTAAGCAAGGGGCTTGAACATATGCTTGCCGGCACCACAGACAGGGCATTTCCACTCTTCAGGCAGGTCCTCAAATCTTGTCCCTTTTTCTATTTTGCCTTTTCTATCTCCCTTATCAGGGTTGTATATGTACCCACAATTAACCGACTGGCACTGCCACATCTCTTCTGGGTTTGCCATTGTCTCTCCTCCTGTTCTTATTGTTTCACTAATGTCCAGCGACATCAAATATATTCAACTTACCTTTGCAGGCAGATATCTTATTAATTATAACAGGTTCATTTTTAAGGTAGTTAAGCAGGCCTGTTATCTTTTTTGATTTGACAAAGATGACCCTTCCTCCAGAATGGTCACCCTTCTTCTTTATGTTTGGAAGTCTGGCATAGCCGGAATTAGAGCTGGCTGCGTAACCTGTTGTGTAGCCGGGGTCATCAGAAATGCACAGTTCACCCAGCACAGCCGGATGCTGCTGCACTTTGCTTGCCAATATCAGGGCCTCTTTGACCCTGCTATTATTAATGCCGCGCCTGCCCAGCTTTCTTGAAAGCTCAACTGCGGATTGCCTGGTTATGCCGATGCGGCTTACTCTTATGCTTTTCTCCTTCTCCTGAAGCAGATTGCCATTTTTGTCCATCAGAAACGCACCTGAAAAATCACCTCTTGCTGAGATCAGTTTAAAAGCCTTGATGACTGCAAGTCTTGATATTCCAGGTAGTGATAGAATTTTTTGAGCAGCATTTTTTGCTGAATCAGAGTTTAATGTGTTGACGGTACAAAGCGGCAAAGAAGAAATGCTTATCAGCGGGCCGGCTATTTTATCTACACTTAAATTGATATCGTCAGGCATGCCCCTCTCATGGGAGATCGCTCTTGAGGTATATTCTTTCACAACCCTGCTGATTTCATCGGAAAGGTACAGGCCTTCTGCACCTGAAATATGCATCCCTTTTCTGGAGGCGCGCATCCTTACGCTGTAGTAGGTGGAGCGCAGCATTATATCTTAAGACCCTGATTCTTGATCATCAGGAGGTCATCTTCAGGGTTCCTGCCTGATGTAGTAAGGTAATTGCCAAGCAGCATGCCATCGGCACCTGCAGAAAATATGAGGGAGTGCAGCTCTTTAAAGGTCTTATCCCGTCCGCCGCATATCCTTATGCTTCTATCCGGCATTATAAGTTTATATATAGCGATGATCTTGAGAGCTTCATGGGGTGATATAGGTTCATTGTCTCCGAAAGGTGTGCCGGATACAGGGGTGAGAAAATTCATGGGTACACAGTTGACCTCAAGTTTCTTAAGTGCAAGAGCCATCTCTATTCTGTCTTCCCATGACTCACCCAAGCCGAATATTCCGCCACTGCAGACAGAGAGCCCTATGGATTTAGCAGCCTGTATAGTCCTCACCTTCTGATAGTACGTATGGGTGCTGCATATCTCACTGAAGTATTCTTCAGATGTCTCAAGGTTATGATGATATCTATGTAGGCCCGCAGACTGGAGTCTTCTTAGTTCAGTAATATCGAGCAGGCCGAGTGTGGCGCATGGAAGCAGTCCTGTGTTTCTTAATTCACCTATGAAGATACATATCTCATCAAGTTCTTTGGCTGAAGGTTTTCTGCCGCTTGTTACGATACAGAACCTTCTGACACCATGTCTTTTTGCTGCGACTGCTGCGTCAATCAGCTTCTCTTTTGTAAACATCGGGTATACATCAGCATTTGTACTGTTGTGGGAGGATTGGGCACAAAAATGGCAGTCTTCAGAACACCCTCCGGATTTTGCATTGACGATCGAGCAAAGGTCCACCCTGTTGCCGCTGCTTTTTATCCGGGCCTTATTCGACAACTTCAGTAGGCTGTAAATATCATCACCCTTCAGTTCTGAAAGCTGCAGGGCAAGATCTTTATCGATACCGTCATCGGTCTTCATGTTATTAAGTTTTCTAAGCGGCATAATTAGTATGTGTGCAAATATAACACACGGCAAATCACAACTGTTTTTTTGTCAGTAGCCATACCTTATATCAAATGTATCAAATTCACCAAAATGTTCCCCCCATATCTCATCAATGTTCTTAACTTTTGCACCTGGAGGGCCGGTGTTGCACCATCTTACTGCTTCTTTAACTCTACTCGAGTCACCTTCAAAGAGAGCCTCAACACTTCCATCAGGCATGTTTCTAACCCACCCGGTGAGTCCCAGACTGTCAGCAGTCTCCTTTGTGCTAGCCCTGAAGAAGACTCCCTGAACAAAACCTTTTATTCTTAGAGTTGCAGTGCTCTTTTTCACGCTGATATTATATACGATTATTTGTACTATTAAAAAATGAGGAAAATCATTCGTCTTCCTTGACATGAATTTATCACTATGATACTCTTGCATTAGAATCATTATTATCAAATATATTTTCTTAAGGGGAAGTAATGGAAAAATATAGAAGTTTAGGTATTAAGTTAACACCTCAACGACTTGCCATACTTAACTTTCTCACAGACAACAGGTCACACCCTTCTGCAGAAGCTATCTACAAGGTAGTATCCAGAAAGTTTCCGACAATGTCTTTTGCAACTGTCTACAATACGCTGGAGGCGCTCAAAAGCAAAGGCTGTGTCCGTGAGCTTACTATCGACCCTTTAAAGAAACGGTATGACCCTGATATTTCGCCGCACCACCATCTCATATGTACTAAGTGCAATGAGATAGTTGATATATTCAAAGAGTTCAGGCTTGATCTAACAGAAAAGATCTCAATGGGCTATGAGCTAAACGGCAATCATGTAGAGTTCTACGGTATTTGCAAACCGTGCCTGTCTAACTAGAAAGCGCCTTCAGATTGCAGCTCTTTTTAAATTATGATAAGGTCTGAATATAAAACATTTGTGTAAACAATAATTAAAAACAATGGAGGAGACCATGAGTGAAAAAGGATTGTTCTGCGGTATAAACCAGCCTGCTGATCCCGGAAATCTTTCCGAGATGGAGAAGAAGCATGTCCCTGTTATTGAATGTCCGGATACTGTAAAGTCTGGCGAGCCTTTCAAGGTCACTGTAAAGGTTGGAGAAATCCCTCATGTGTCTGAAGAAGGACATCATATCCAGTGGGTTGATATTAAGACCGGCGAGAACCTCTATGCAAGGATCGAGCTTACACCTGTGCTTTCAAAGGCTGAGGTCACTGTTACCCTGCAGAAAGCAGGCAAGCACAGGACAAGCAGCATAAGGGTTATAGAGAGGTGCAATATGCACGGGCTGTGGGAAGCAAAGAAAGATATAACTGTAGAAGATTAATTACCCGATGATCAATAAATAACTTAAATTCAGGAGGTGCAGTGAAAGCTATAGAGATTAAGCCGGATATATACTGGGTAGGAGCGGTTGACTGGGCTGTAAGGGATTTTCACGGTTACATAACACCAAGGGGCACGACCTACAATAATTATCTTATCAATGATGAGGATATAACACTTGTTGACTCTGTAAAGCACGACTTTTCAGGAACTACAATTGATAATATCAAAAGCATTGTCGACCCCTCAAAGATAGTAAATGTTGTTGTGAACCATATAGAGCCTGATCATGCAAGCTCTTTAGATGACATAATGAAGCTGGCTCCTGATGCAAATATGTATATAACCGCAAAAGGGGAAAAGGGCCTCGACCGGATGTTTGATACTTCAAAGTGGAAGATGAATATAGTGAAGACCGGCGATACTCTGAAGACCGGCAAATACACCCTCACCTTTCTTGAGACTCCCATGCTTCACTGGCCTGATTCAATGATGACTTATATACCTGAAGCAAAGCTCCTGATCAGTCAGGATGCCTTTGGGCAGCATATGGCATCTGCCTCAAGGTTTGATGATGATTTCACAACATGTGCTTCAAATGCCGAGCTTGAAGATGCGGTCATTGAATACTATGCAAACATTCTCATGCCTTTCGGCCCTCTTATAAAAAGTAAGATCGGAGAGGTGCAGAAGCTGGGCCTTGATATAGATATGATAGCGCCTGACCACGGAATAATCTGGAAACAGAACCCTCAGAAGGTGCTGAATATGTATCTTGATATGGCAAACGGCAAGGCTGACCTCAGCGTTGCGATAATCTACGACACTATGTGGCACAGCACTGCTGAGATGTCATTGCCCATATCACAGGGCATTCAGGATGAGGGAGTTGACTGCAAGGTGATAAAGCTTAGAGCAACACCCATGAGTGTGGCGATCAAGGAGCTATGGAAGTCACGCGGTTGTCTTATCGGCAGCCCTACTCTTAACAACATACTCTTTCCTTCAGTTGCTGAGTTCCTTACACACCTTCGAGGTTTACGCCCGAAGAATCGTATAGCCGGTGCCTTCGGCAGTTACGGCTGGGGCGGTGGGGCTGTGAAGGATGCATATGAAGAGTTTAACAGGATGAAGCTTGAGACATTTGAGCCTGGCATACAGGTGAATTATAAACCTGATGCTGATGATGAAAACAAATGTTATGAATTTGGCAAGGAGTTCGCAAAGAGAGTTAAAGAATATCACTCACAATTTGAATAACAGGAGGAACTGCTATGTGGAAATGTAATATCTGTGGTTATGAATATGATGAGGCTGCTGAGGGAACACCATTTGAGGATCTTCCTGATGACTGGAAATGTCCTGTATGCAATGCCCCTAAAGAGTCATTTGTAAAAGTGAGCTAAGGGTTCTTACAGGAACACGATGTCTAAGATAAGTTCTGCTGAAACTACAAGAGAAGAGATATTGAAGGTTTTAATGAGTCTTCAATGGCTCATGGAAACACACGACGGACATCTGGAGCTGGGTGAGATCGATGGTGATAAGATTTATATTCACTGTTCAGGTGAATGCATATCATGTGACACAAAATGCATTCAGGAAGCGATAGCTGTAAAGTGGCCGCATCTTAAAGTTACATGCTGTTAACGTTTTATCTATCAGGAGGAAATCAGTGAAAGAGACCATACAGAACCTTACAAAAGCATTTATAGGAGAAAGTCAGGCAAGGAACCGTTATACCTTCTATTCAAAGATAGCGGGTAAAGAGGGATACGATCAGATAGCCGAGATATTTCTCAAGACAGCTGACAATGAGCGGGAACATGCAAAGTGGCTATTCAGGATGATCAATGATCTTAAGAAAAAGTCTGATGAGAATCTCAGCGAAATTATCGTTGAAGCAGCAGCTCCTACAACTCTTTCCACAACTGCCGAGAATATTAAGTCTGCAATTGCAGGTGAGCATTATGAGAATACAGAGATGTACCCCTCATTTGCAGAGACTGCAGAGCAGGAGAACCTTCCTGAAATTGCAAAGCGTATAAGAGCTATCTCAAAAGCTGAAGAGCACCATGAGGAGAGATACAGAAAGATATTAAAGGATATAGAAGACGGAACCTTCTTTAAGAAAGATACTGCAAAAACATGGATCTGCAGGAAATGCGGCTATACACATGACGACACTACACCGCCGGATGAATGCCCTTCATGCAATCATCCCTCAAGTTATTTTGAGGTTAAGAACGAGGATTATTAAGAGGTGTTCTGAGAGATATTGTTTTACCCGGACCCTCTCCCCTTTCGGGAGAGGGTTTTTATGTAATTAAGGATATTGCTACTTAGTGTGATATTTGAACGACAACCTTACTTTAGCTCTGTAGGCCTTCACCTTACCGTCCTCTATCTGCATATCCATTTCAGAGACTTCAGCTATTCTAAGGTCTCTCAGGTTCTTTGATGCCTCTGTAACTGCTGACTCTGCTGCCTTCTCCCATGATTCTGTGCTTGTGCCTACCAGTTCGATTATTTTGTATACGCTCATCAAAGCCTCCTTTTTATATATCTTAAAAGGTAGCATGTAAACAGCGGTTCTACAAGAGGAGCTGGTTTTCTTCTGATCTTGACTCCCCGGCATTGGTAACATAAATTGCAGGTTTGCCGACTACAGGGCATTTGGTCTCACATATGCCGCAGCCGATACAGAGATCAAGGTCAACAACAGGTTGCTGAAGTATCTTTGCCTGCCCTTCCCTATCCAGAACCTCAACTTGGTTAAACCATATAGCCTTCTTCGGGGTTGGGCACACCTCCTCACAGACAATACATGGAGTAGCGTGCGCATGGGGAAGACATCTATTCTTATCTATCATGGCAAGGCCTATCTTCACTTTAGTTTTCTTCTCAATCGGCAGTTCTTCTATCGCACCTGTGGGGCATACCTGTCCGCATAATGTGCATCGGAACTCACAATACCCGATCCTCGGCACAAGCATTGGTGACCATATACCCTCTAAGCCAGCCTCAAGAAATGTTGGCTGAAGACCATTTGTGATGCATACCTTCATACACTCACCACACTTTACACATCTTTTCAGGAACTCATCTTCAGCCAAAGAGCCGGGAGGCCTGATTAGTTCAGGAGATAGATTAATCGGTTTTGCCAGAGGCGCCGTTCTTAATAACGGGACTGCTATAATGCCGGTCACTGCAGATGCCATGACCCGTCTTCGCTGCAGATCGAGGCTAGCGACATCGTCATTTTTTTCAAAGCCGAAACTTACGGCATTCTGTGGGCAAATATCATCACAGTTCCAGCAGTAAAGACATTCAGTTGGCCTCCACTCACCCGGTTTATCAGGCTGTGAATTGCTCTGGCATACTGAGGCGCATGACCCGCATTCATTACACCCCTCGCTCACTGATCTTTTAAGTAATGAATATCTTGATAAAAGCCCGAGCATCGCGCCGAGAGGACAGAGATACCGGCACCAGAATCTGCGCTCATACAGATTTAAGCCCATTATCATAAGAAAAAGGAGACCAATAAATGCGCTCTGAAGATAATATGGCTGGTTAAATGCCATAACATTATCTCGTAAAATCGTATAGATAGCCTCGGATACCTCAACCAGTCCATCCGGTCCATCATTATATATTGAGTTAAAAAGAGATGAAACTGAGATGTTAAACATAGGGTAAATGCTCACGGAAAAAGACCTGATAAGCAGTGATATCGGATCCATTATGCCTGCAAGCTGCAGACTGAAGACTGATGATATGAGAAGAAATATCAGAATGTAATATTTGGCCCTGAACCAGTTCAGGCTGTGAAATGAGTCTTTCTTTTTTTTAAGTGCGCTGAAGATATTATTCAGTGTGCCAAGAGGGCATACCCATCCGCAGAAAACCCTGCCGCAGACAAGAGTGATAAATATTACGGAGATAGAAAAGTAGAAGCCTGCCTGGAAAGTATGTGAAGAGAATAATGTTGTAATGGATATAAGCGGGTCAAAATCAAGGAATATCTTCACAGGGTAGCCGAGGTCATCAGCGCCCTTAGATTCAGTCTGGAGAAAAAGGAAGAGGAAGGTAAGTGCAAAGAGCCCCTGGGATATTCTTCTCAGGTTCTTCATTCTTTAAAGATTTATATGCTTTATATTAAGTTTTGCAAGGTCCATCTCGCCATGTCCCTGCTCTGCAGCAAGCCTTACATAATCGATATCACTACCTTTCATTCCGAAAAGTGTTGCCCCGTACGAGTCGACAGCAACCTGGTCAATGCCAGCAACAACAGTATTCATTGTGGTGACATCAGAGAGGCTTCCTCCCTGGGGTCCGTTTGCAGTAAGAATGCGAACAGCATCCAATATAGTAAGTGACGGCTTAAGAACAGATGAAACGTCCACAATACTTTGGCCGAGCTTTTGATGGATCCTGCTCCGGTCACCTCCCATTACACCCATCCAATTCTTCATGGACATGGTCACTTTTGCCAATCCATGGTGCTTTAGCACTGGGATGTTTATTACCTTGTCCGCATCTAACACCTCTGAATAGAGCGGCCACTTCTTCAGCGCCTTGCCATTAAGGTTTACTGTCCTGAATCTTCTCTCATCTATATATTTTGTTTTCCCGCCTGCTTTTTCAACCGCACTTCGGATGCCGCTCTGCACATAACACCTTCTCGGATCATTGACAGTCCTGTCAAAGACCTTCACCTCTTTTGCTCCTGCCTCGATGCAGAGCCTGACAACCTCGCCTACAACATCAGGGTTTGTGTTTGCAGCCTGTCCGGGAAGCCTGTCCCATGCCATGTTAGGTTTAATGACAACCACATCACCTTTAGATATAAACTTGTGCATCCCTCCGAAAGCGTCTATAGCGGCTTTTGTGATCTTTGAGGCAGAAGAGCCTTTGGCCACAACAATATCCGGTTGTGAGGCAAAAGCTGTATTGAAAAGTGAATCAAGCGCTCCTGGGATTGAAAGGCTAATACTGCCGGCACCGGCTAATTTAAGAAAGTCCCTGCGATCCATGAACCCTCCTGAGAGTTAAAGATTGATTTCCAGATCCTGATTGACAGCAAAACATTCAAGACGTAAACCTTCTTCCTTGATGATCCTGTTACAATCAGCAACAATGGCATCAATATCATTATCCGTCCTGTGCTGATTATGATGAAAGAGCCCAAGTGATCTCACGCCAGAATCCATAGCAAGTTTTAAGGCATCCTTATACATGGAATGCCCCCACCCCTTCATTGACATATAATCATGCTCAGTATATTCAGCATCATGTACCAGAAGGTCGGCACCTGAACAGAAATCGACATAGGCCTGATAATCAGGGCTGCCGGGATGTCTATAAGAAAGTTCATTGTCTGTAAGAAAGACAAATGAATTGCCGTTTTCATTAAACCTGAAGCCAGACCCTAAATTAGGATGACTTAAAGGGATTGTCTTGATATCAAGGCTGCCTATATTGAAACCATTACAGCAATCGGCATTATAAGAAAGATTGAGCACAATTTCACTGAAAGGCATTGGAAAATAAGGAGGTGTGATTATATCTGAAAGAATCTTGATGAGTTCTCCCTGCGCAGCGGGACAGCCGAAAAGATTCATCTTTGTCTTTTTGTAATAGAGAGGCTTAAAAAATGGGAGCCCTGTTATATGGTCAAAATGGGCATGTGTAAAAATGAGGTTGAATTCTCTCCTGCCTTCTTCAAGCATAAGGTAGCCGAGCCTTCTTATGCCGGTACCTGCGTCAATGATGATCAATTCATCATCATCGGTTCTTATCTCAACACAGGTAGTGTCACCGCCATACTTTAAATACTCACGGCCTGAAACAGGTATTGACCCTCTGGCGCCCCAAAATTTTATGATCATGGATTGATTCCTTCAATTATCGTTGAATAAAATTATAACTTAGTAAGATAGAAATGTCTTTAATAAACAGAAAGATATTTCTTGATGCTTAATGGGTTTACGTTATAGCAGAAGGTCTAAAGGAATTCTTTGATGGTCGTCTCTATTTTTCTGATATCAAAAGACTGTTTCACAAGTGTTTTATCTTTAATTATGGGATTCCTCTCCTCATAACTTCGGCGTTTGTTTTTATATATAATCCCAAGAGGTATGCGGTCTCCCCACTGAAGAGAAAGCTCAAATGCCATAGTCCTGTCGAAAGGGTCATGCCCGGGATCAATATGATATACCCTGTCTCTGTACCACTTGTAGGTGTTGATCTTGTTAAATGAGACACAGGGCTGCAGTATATCAAGAAGAGCAAAACCTTTATGACCAATAGCCTCCATCATTAACACCTTCAGATGTTCGGGGTCCCCGGCAAATCCCCTTGCAACAAAGCTGCAGTCAAGGGCAACAGCAAGAGACATTGGATTTAACTGTTCGGAAAATACACCAAGAGGCTGATTCTTTGTCTTGATGCCTTCAGTACTTGTAGGAGATGCCTGCCCTTTTGTAAGGCCGTATATCTGGTTGTTATGGACAAAGAGGCTTATATTGATATTTCTTCTTATTGCGTGCATAAGATGATTGCCCCCTTCACCATAGCAGTCACCATCACCTGCAACAGCTATAACAGGCATTTCATGGTTGGCAAGCCTTATACCTGTAGCTACAGGAAGTGACCTGCCGTGAAGTCCGTTAAATGTGTTACAGCGAGTGTAATGAGGCAGCTTTGCAGCCTGCCCTATTCCGGACACAACAGTGAACTGGTGAGGCTCAATGTTGAGAGCCACCATAGTTTCTTTGAATGTCTCCAGGATGTTGAAGTTGCCGCATCCCGGACACCATGCGGTCTCCTGACCTTTATAATCATCTAATGTGGACATTTACCTCTCTCAGTACTTCATCAACTGTGAACGGCCTTCCATCATATTTTTTGATCTCCTTTGCGAAAAAAGCAAAACCGGTCTCAGCTCGAATAAGCTTCGCAAACTGCCCGGTTGCATTGTTCTCAATGCATATTGCGTGCTCAGCACCATTTAAGATACTTAAGAAATTCAACCTGCATTCAAGCGGGAAAGGATATATCTCACTGAAATGAAGCATGGCTATCTTCCTCTCTTCAGAGATCAAGTCAATAACCTCCTTGATAACGCCATATGTAGAACCCCATCCGACAAGCACGATATCAGGATCATTGTCACCATAGAGAAGCGGCGGTTCGATCTCCTCTCTGATCTGCGGAAGCTTCTTGAAGAGCCTCTTCTTCATCATGGCATTTCTTGTTTCAGCATCTTCTACAAGGTGGCCATCCTCATCATGTTCGTCACTGTCAGTTACTACAAGATGACTTGACTCTCCGGGAACCGCCATAGGAGATATGCCGCTTTTAGTAATAGCATGCCGTTTATATTCTGAAAGAGCATCGAGTTCAGTAGCCCTGAGCCTGCGATCAGTATACTTCAGGGCTGAAACATCAATAGTGTCATATCCCCACTGTGAATCCCCAAGGTACTGGTCAGACATAATAAAGACAGGAACCTGATATTTTTCAGCAAGCTCAAAAGCCTTGTTAGTAAGTGAAAGCGCCTGCTCGGGTGTTCCCGGTGCAAATATTATCTTAGGGAACTCGCCGTGGCCGCTGTGAAGCAGGAACAGAAGGTCGCCCTGCTCTGTCCTTGTGGGAAGACCTGTTGCGGGCCCTGGCCGTTGGACAAGGGCAATCACTACAGGTGTCTCTGTTATGCCGGCAAGAGAGACTCCTTCCTGCATAAGGGCAAACCCGCCGCCGGAAGTTCCGGTCATTGACCTGACTCCGGCAAAAGATGCTCCGAGGGTCATATTAATTGCAGATATTTCATCTTCAGCCTGTTCAACGATTATTCCATACTCCTCTTCTTTGCCGGCAATGTAGTTCATGATACCAGTAGAGGGCGTCATTGGATAAGCAGCATAGAACTTACAGCCGGAAGCTATAGCACCGATTGCTATAGCTTCTGTTCCGGATATGAGGATTTTACCGCTATCTGTTTCAGAAGAGGTGAAGTTGCATTGTGTACAGTTTTTTTGCGCATATCCATGGCCTGTCTCAGCAACCCTAATGTTCCCTTCAATAATATCATCGCTCTTCTTTTGAAAGGTTTGCCTTATTATTTTACTCAGCATATCGGTCTTCATCCCAAGTACGCCGAGAACAGCACCTGTTGCTACGGTATTTGCCATTATTGCATTACCGCCTTCTTTGACGGCTATCTCTTCAAATGGGACGTCAAGAAAATACGGGGCATCATGCTTATGTTTATGAAAAGCAGAGTCGTAAAGCGCAACACCTGTAGCGGTAAGCTCATCTTCATGGCGGGGAATGCTCTCCATATCAAGAGCCACAAGTATATCGATCCGTTCCCTGATTGCGGTTACAGGAGAATCAGACACTCTGATTAGATAGAAGTTGTGCCCTCCTCTGACTCGAGATTCATAATCCTGGCTGGTAAAGACATAGTAGCCGGACTTTGAAAAAACTGATGCCAGCGTGCCCCCAACGGTCTGCACGCCCTGGCCTGCCTCTCCTCCGATCTTTATCGTATAGTCCATAAGGGTTCTGATAATGATAAGGAAAAATTACCGGTCAGCTCATAAGTTCAGCAAGCTTTCTTATATGGTTCTTCTCTTCTTTTATGATCTCATCTACTATCTTCCATTCTTTTACAAGATCGCGCATGCTGTAAAAATATAGGAGTGTCTCTTTCTCAAACGACATTGCGTGGCGAAGCGCAACCTCCCTGGACTGTATACCATCAAGTGACGGGAGCGCCTTCTTGTTTCCAAGGAAGAACTCTGATTCTACTATAGCTCTAAGGTAATATGAGGCCTCATCCCAGTCAACAAGGTCACTGGTAGAGAGCTGTGCTTTAAGTTCGGAGAACTGCTTTTCATGCTTCAGTTCCTGGCCGGCAAGAAATTCAAAAACCTCTTTAAGACTGCTGTCATCTGTGAATTTATCAGACAGTGAATTGTAAAATTCATAACCCAGCTTCTCGGTCTGAATCGCTTGCTCAACTACTTCCTGAATAGAAAAATTTGCCATTACTTCCTCCTTTATGAATATATAATATTAAATCAATTTACAGAAATTGTCTTCAGGAATTTTGTGAGGCCGCCGGGAGTTATTATCGGCTCATAGCAGACCTTTCCTATGCAAGGCACTATGCCGCCCTTACCAGATTCATAATGAAACACTGAGTATGGATGAAACATTTTTAAAACAGCCCTTCCAATCCTGCTTCCAGGGGTATTATTGACCGTAAGCTTAAGCAGGTTGAAGCTGGCATCAAGCGCTGAAAAGAAATGTGACGAGTGGATACCCATCTCTTCTGCAGCATTGATAAAGTGCTCCAATGATTTTTTGGCATATTCCATATACTTTTCATCACCGGTAATCTCATGAAGTTTTATAAGCTGTATTAAAGCTATAGAGTTTGACGATGGGTGCGGGATATCATCGACACCCTTTATATGTATATCAAGCAGGCTTTCTTCTGAGTCAAAGAGACCACCCTCCTCATCATCCCATAAACGGTCAATGCATATATCCATAAGCTCTACAGCATATGATATGTATCGCTTTGAGGCTGTCACCTCGTAGGCTGATAAAAGCGCGTCTGTCATGTGAATGTAATCATCAAGCATAGCTTTCACGCCCTCAATATGGTCAAGTTCACCATTTCTGTAATGGCTGGCGATTACCCTGTCCAAAGTTTTAAGGGCATGCTCCTTCAGATCATCCCTGTTGAGCGCTTTAAATGCATTCAGAAAAGATGCAGCCATCATTCCGTTTACAGAGGCATATATGGCCTTATCAATATACGGCATTTCTCTAAGCTCTCTTTTATTGAGCAGCTTTGTCACTCCGGTATTAATTAAGCTCTGCACTTTATCTATACTGAACCCGATCTTATCAGCTATATCCTCAGGTGACGCTGAGATATAGAGAACTCTTTTCGACCGGTCGTGGGGCATTGATCCAAACTCACCTAAATAGTATAAAGAAAGGACCTTGAACTCATCTTCATCCAACACCTCCCTGAACTCATCTTCATGCCATATGAAATAACCGCCTTCATCATCAGGGGAGACATCTGCATCCTGGCTTGCATAATAACCGCCCTCAGGATCAGACAGTGTCTTCAGTATGTAATCAGCACTGCCCTCTGCTGTTTTCCGGAAGATGTCATCACCGAAAAGTGCGTATGCATCAGCATAATTTCTTAACAGCCAGGCATTGTCATCAGACATCTTCTCAAAATGAGGAATAGACCAGGATTCATCAACAGAATATCTATGGAAGCCTCCTCCAAGCTGGTCATGAAAACCTCCGGACGCCATGCCTGTGAGTGTTTTCTTTACAATATCTGCAATAGAACTATCTTTTGTAAAGAAGAATCTATTAATAAGGAGTCCTATAGCTCCGGGCATAGGAAATTTCGGGGACTTACCAAACCCTCCATTTTCAGGGTCGAATTCTGCAATAACCCTTGAAACGGCATCATCAATGCTTTTTCTATTTAATTCACCTGGAGGCGAAGACGTTGACTTTAGATGATCGAGAATCTTACCTGTATAATCATAAAGATCATCTTTTTTATTCGAATAGAATTCAGCTACTGTCTGAAGCACCTTAATGAAACCCGGCCTTCCGAAACTGTCATCAGGAGGGAAGTATGTCCCCCCATAAAATGGCTTCTTCTCATGGGTCAGAAAGACGCTTAAGGGCCACCCTGAACCATAACCCATAGCCATAACCGCCTGCTGGTACCGCCTGTCCACATCCGGCCTCTCATCACGGTCAAGCTTTATGCATATGTACTCTTTGTTCAGTATGTCGGCTACAGCAGTATCTTCAAAACTCTCTTTTGCCATAACATGGCACCAGTGGCACCATACAGCGCCTGAGCTTAAAAAAAGAGGCTTCCCTTCTGATTCTGCTTTATTGAATGGCTCATCAGACCATGAATACCAGTTGATCTTCTGGTGTGATGCGTGTCTCAGGTAGGCAGACCGCTCTTTTGAGAGCCTGTTCATTCAGTCCTCAGACTGTTTTCTAATAGTTTTCCCAACATCCTGAGATGGCCCTTCTCTTCATATATTATCGACTTAAATACTGCAGCAGCATCTTCTTGTTCTATCTCATCCATTATCTTGAAATATAGATCAAGGGCATTAATTTCTAATTGCATTGAAAACTCAAGGACATCCTGCAGACTTCTTTTTTCATCTTTAAGCCATGAAATGGCATCATCAAAAGATACGCCCCCTTCAATGTATCCACTGGAAGAGAGCTTTTCAAGATGCATGGGAGGAATATCCGTGCCCTTTAGAATGTTGTATGCCTTCAGGATATTGGTTTTATGCTTGTCTTCGACCTTAGTAAGAGATTCAAAAAGCCCTTTTACCGCAGTCTCATCAAAGTGCTTTCCGGCCTCCCCATAAAACTTTCCTGTCCCATCCTCAAGCGCCCATGCAAGGGCAATGTACTCGTCCACTGTTTTGAAATACTCAAAAAGAAACCGACCGGCATCGGGTTTGCCGGTTGCTACAAACCCGTTCCATGCATTTATTCCTCCCTCGAGGTTGAGAACATTATTAAACCCTCTGCCCTTCATCAATGCGGCAGCAGAACTGCTGCGCCCGCCACTTGTTCAGTATGCGACAGTGGTTTTGTCCTTATCAATGTCCTGCAGTCTGTCAGGAAGTTCAGAGAGAGGGATCAGTTTTGCTCCGGGCAGGTGCCCTTCTTCATACTCAGATGGTTCTCTGACATCAATTAATACAGACTTATCGTTCTTCTTCTCATCAAAAAGCTTTTTCGCTTCATCTGGACTGATAGAATCTACTTTTCTGAATATATCTGTGATCTTCATCTGTTATCCTTATAGCCGATATGGTTACCCTTCCACAATGCTGTGCTCGTCCCACATGAACCAGTTGCCTGAGTCAAGCAGGAAAGAGTATGTCTCGGAGAATATATCATAATGATGCTGCTCCTCAATGATCAGCCTTTCAAAGAGGCCCTTCTCATTCTCAGAGGAAGATTCGTTCATAGCCTTTCTGTAAAACTCTATTCCATCTTTCTCCATCTGCATCCCAACTTTAAATGCCTCAAGCTCATCATTGGAAGCCTCAATCCTCTGCATCATATCATCCTTCATCGTCTCAAAAACTGTTTTAATGCTCTCCTTAGGATTAACGTTTGCAATTACAGCATCCTCTCCTTTGAATATCTGTGAAAGCATCTTCATATGACGCTTCTCATCATCAGCAACTGACAGGAACATCTTCTTGCCTACGGGATGTGACGTTCTTTCTGACGCATCCGTATAAAACTTGATAGCATCTTCCTCCATCTTAATTGCGATCTCAACTGCCTTCATTATCTCCTCCTTAAACTGGTATTTATAATTAATTAATATGCTTCAAAACTGATAAATTCACCAACATCTCTTCTAAATGCTCTCGGAAGAAGCGTGATGTCAGATTTCAATATACCGACTGCTATAAGCATCGGAATAATCTTGTCGTCTGGTATATTGAACTCCTTCTTTATCGCCTCTTCATCAAAACCATCCATCGGATGCGTCTCAAGGCCTATCCCTTTTGCGGCAAACATAATGTTCATTGCGAAAAGCGATGTGTTTTTAACTGCAAAGAACTTTCTTTTAAGACTATCAACCTCTCCATAGAGGTTCTTCATCATCCCGACGTATGTCTCTCTCATATCAGGCTTCATGTATCCCAGTTCCTCCCAGCTGTCAAGCACCCTGCCGCTGTTCAGTTCAACTCCGTCCGGGTCAGCTATCATTATCAGGACGGCGGATGCCTCCTCGACCTTGGGCTGATCAAATGCGCACTTTCTTAATGCAGCCTTTCTCCGTAGAGTATTCACTATTACAACTCTCCATGGCTGAAGGTTAAATGATGACGGTGACAGGTTCGCAAGCTCTATAAGCTCCTTAAGCTTCCCGTTTGAAACCTCTCTGCCCGGTTCAAAGAAATTAATTGAACGCCGTTCTTTAATTGCCTCAACAAGCTCCATGTTACCCTCCTGTTATCATTTTTATCGGACTTAAACATACAATAAACAATCTCAATTATTGTTTATATGATATTTGTCATGTATAAGATATATAAAATTCTATCACAGCCGTATTTATTGTCAATAGGAATATTGCATATATAGCGAAAATCGGATGCTTGACATTTGGCTCGCCCTTGCAATACGATTTAATTCAACAAGCTGTAACGCTATAAACGCAAAAACAGGAGGGATTTCAAGAATGCCCAGAGAGCAATGGAAGAGTCAGTCCGGTTTTCTGCTTGCTGCTGTCGGTTCAGCAATAGGCCTTGGGAATATATGGCGGTTCAGTTATATGGCCTATAGTAATGGAGGCGGCGCATTTCTTATTCCATACATCATAGCCCTTCTTACCGCCGGCATCCCTCTTCTGATCCTTGAGTTTGCCATGGGCCATGAACGGATAGGTTCAGCACCTCTTGCGTGTGCCAAGATCAACAAAAACTGGGAATGGCTCGGCTGGTGGGCAGTTACATTCGTTATGTTCGGCATTGAGCTCTACTATGTTGTAGTAATAGCCTGGTGTCTTAACTTCTTTTTTCTTTCCTTTGACCTTGGCTGGGGAAGCGATCCCAACGCCTTCTTCTTTAAAGAGTTTCTTCAGCTGAGCGACAGCCCTGCAGACATCGGGATGATAAGAACCCCAATTCTTCTTTCCCTTATCGTTATATGGGGGCTTAACTGGGCTATCGTTTACAGGGGAATACAGAAAGGTATCGAACTTGCCAATAAAATATTCATGCCTCTTCTTTTCGTGCTTATGACAATTCTTGTATTCTGGTCACTTTCACTTGACGGCGCTATGGTAGGAATAAAAGCCTACCTTACTCCTGATTTCTCAAAACTTACAGAGCCAAAGGTATGGATAGATGCATACAGCCAGATATTCTTTACCCTCAGCCTAGGCTTTGGAATCATGATAGCATACGCAAGCTATCTCCCTGAAAAGACCAACATAACCAGAAATGCACTGCTTACCGCATTCATAAACAGCGGCTTTTCTCTCTTTGCAGGTTTTGCTGTCTTTGCTGTGCTTGGATTTATGGCAACCTCTCAGGGGCAGCCGATATCAGAGGTTGTTGCAAAGAGCATAGGTCTGGCATTTGTTGCTTATCCCAAAGCGGTGAGCCTGATGCCCGGTGGAAATTTCTTTGGCGCGATCTTCTTTCTCAGTCTTGTTATTGCCGGACTCTCATCATCAATATCCATTATTGAGGCCTTCACATCAGCTGTTGTAGACAAGTTCGGCGTTAACAGAAAGAAACTGGTTACTGTTGTCTGCATTCTTGGTTTCCTCGGCTCAATAATCTTTACAACACAAGCCGGCCTCTTCTGGCTTGATATCGTAGATCACTTCCTTACTCATTACGGCCTTGTTGTTGTCGGTATTGCTGAGTGTATTCTTGTAGGATGGTTCTTCAGGCTTGATATCCTCAGAAAGCATGTAAACAAGATATCCTCTATTCAATTAGGTCCTTGGTGGAACCTTCTTGTTAAGGTCTTTGTCCCGCTTGTGCTATCGATAATCCTGATAGGTGACATCTATAATGAGATCAAGCAGCCATACGAAGGATATTCATGGACCGCATTGCTGCTTATAGGAAGGGACTGGGTCATACTTACATTCATTGTTGCGCTTGTCCTTGCCATGAGGCCATGGAAGACAGAACATCATAAGGCTGGAGGGAGATCAGAGGATTAACAGTTGAAGGAGTACCTTTAGTTACTGCTGCAACTTACTGATAAGACAGAGCATTATGACTAACATATTACTTGTAGGTGCCGGTGGATTCTTCGGCTCAATAGCGAGATACCTTTTAAGCGGATGGGTTCACAATGCCATACCATACACAAGGTTCCCTTATGGCACTTTGACTGTTAATGTATTCGGATGCCTTCTGATAGGTTTTTTGGGCGGACTTGCAGAGATGAGGAATGTTTTTGGACCTGAAACACGCCTCTTCCTATTTATCGGTTTTCTTGGAGGCTTCACTACTTTTTCAACTTTTGGTCATGAGACGATGGCATTGCTTCGTGACGGTGACGGTCTCAGGGCCTTTGCAAATATCCTTTTTAGTATTACAATCTGTCTGATGGCTGTCTGGCTCGGCAACACGATATCGCGCACTATTTAAGGAGGTAAACTATGACCCTTCCGGACTCAGGACAACTGCTCCGTATCTTTATTGGCGAAGATGATAAACATGAAGGCATACCGCTATATGAATGGATCGTAAATATCGCTCGTGAAAGCGGGATTGCCGGTGCAACTGTTCTCAGGGGACTTGAAGGATTCGGAGCTCACAGCCGGCTTCATACTGCAAAGATACTGCGTCTTTCAGGTGACCTGCCTATTGTTGTTGAGATAATTGATGCGCCTGAGAAAATTGATGCCCTGCTCCCACTGATAGATGATGCCATTAAAGAGGGCCTCGTAACTCTTGAGAAAGTAGAGATCAAGCTTTACCGCAGCGGAGAACCGCCTGTAAGTGATGGTTAGCAATTAAAGCCCTGATAAAACATAAAGAGGCTTACTAAGAAGACCCACTCATACTTTTTTTGTACTTTATCTGAAGATTATCAGGTAGAAAGCCGTTGGCCGACTTCACAGCATCTGCAAGATATGGCAGCGTGGTCGAACTCTTCAGTATTCCTGTATCAGCCGGGAGAAATGTCGACAATACACCGACGATCACGAGAACTATAAGAATTCCTTTCAAAAGGCCTATAGCGGCACCTGCAAGCCTGTTTGCCCATGTTATGCCTGCAAACTCAATAAACTTTTCGGCAAGCTTAGTGCTGACCGCTGCAAGCACAATGAAGATTACAAAAATAAGAAGAAAGGTGACAATTCTCGTACCGCTGCTCTCTTTTGAACCTGAAATTATCTCAGACAACGGTTCATACAGCTTGACCGCTACAAGGTACCCTATAACAACACCGCTTATGGATAGAACCTGCTTTACAAAACCTTTAATAAGTCCTGCAGCTATTGTCAGGCCTATTATTCCAAGAATGACTATATCCAGTGAATTCATTTGATCCTATGAACAATCTCTGACAACCGACAGAAAGTTCTTTATGTTAGTCTTCATATCACCTGATAATATTGCTGAACCTACTGCTAATGCATCAGCCCCGCTATTCAGAACATCACAAGACTTTTCACAGGTGATCCCGCCTATAGCTGCAACAGGTATCTTGATCTTTTCCTTGATGCTTTTAAGGCTCTTCAAACCCTTTGGCCTCCCGGCATCTTTGGTGAAAGTACGAAATACAGGCCCGAAACCTATATAGTCCGCACCTCCGTTCTGGGCATCCACAGCCTGCTTCAGACTGTGTGTAGATATTCCGATTATCTTCTTACTGCCAAGGATCCTTCTGGCCTCTTTTACGGGCATATCATCCTGTCCGAGATGTACGCCATCGGCATCAATTGCAAGTGCAATTTCTATATGGTCATTGATTATAAGTGTCACACCATGCCTAGAGGTAAGCCGTTTTATGGCAAGAGCATCTGAAAATAGAGTTTTTTTTGATAACTTCTTCTCCCTTAGCTGAATTGTCTTAACACCGCATGTTATAGCTTTCCTTACTATCTCGATGTTTGATGAAACGGCAAGGGTTCTGTCAGTGATAAGATACAATGCGCGGTCTTTTTTGAAGAGTCTCTTCAATTTAACTAAAAAGGGAATTAAAGTTTAATCTCTTTTTCAATGAAATCCGTGTTAAAGTCACCGCGAATAAATCTCGGGTTTTCCAATATCTTCAGATGCAGGGGTATAGTGGTCTTTATTCCCTCAATAACAAATTCTCTAAGAGCGTTCTTCAGTTTATTAATTGCATCTGCCCTGTCTGAACCGTGAACAATCAGCTTAGCAATTAGTGAGTCATAGTGAGGAGGCACAAACCAGCCTGTATATGCAGCAGTGTCAACCCTCACCCCGCTGCCTCCAGGAGGGATAAAAAGAGTTATCTTCCCTGGAGATGGTATGAACTTCTCAGGGTCTTCAGCATTAATTCTGCATTCAATGCTATGCCCTGTCAGCTTGATATCAGACTGCTTATAAGAGAGAGGCTTCCCTGCTGCAAGCTTTATCTGCTCTTTTATGATATCAATACCTGTCACCATCTCAGTTACGGGGTGTTCAACCTGAACTCTGGTATTTATTTCCATAAAATAAATCTTTCCGTCTTTATCATAAATAAACTCAATAGTGCCGGCGTTGCTGTAATTAAACGCTTTTGCTGCCTTTACAGCATTTTCCCCTAGCGTATCAGTAAACTTACGGTCAGTGAAACTGTATGGTGCTTCTTCAAGAAGCTTCTGGTGCCTTCTCTGAATAGAGCAGTCACGCTCTCCCAGGTGAATAGTGTTGCCCTCATTGTCAGCAAGGATCTGGATCTCCAGATGCTTCATTTCAGTAATGTATTTTTCTATATACATTTCTCCGTTCCCGAAAGCAGCCAGGGCTTCCTTCTGGGCAGTATGATACATATTGTAAAGCTCACTTTTTTTCTTTACGATCCGCATGCCTTTGCCGCCGCCGCCGGCTGATGCCTTTATGATAAGCGGATAACCTATATCCTTTGCGATCCTTAATGCGTCATCTTCACTAAGGACCAGCCCATCACTGCCGGGAACTACAGGCACACCATTGTCAATCATCAACTGCCTTGCCTTTGCCTTATCACCGCCGGCACGTATATTATCTGCACTGGGACCTATAAATGTGATATTGGAAGCTGCACAGGCTTCAACGAATTGAGAGTTTTCAGCAAGAAATCCGTAACCGGGATGTATAGCCTCAGAGTCGGTAATCTCTGCAGCTGTGATAATAGCCGGTATATTAAGATAACTTTGAGATGAAGCTGCAGGGCCTATACAAATAGCCTCATCGGCAAGTCTTACATGAAGGGAGTCTTTGTCTGCATCAGAGTAGACAGCAGCGGTACTGATGCCGAGCTCACGGCATGCCCTGATTATCCTGACTGCGATCTCTCCTCTGTTCGCGATAAGGAGCTTCTTGAAAAGGCTCATGACAGGGGCTCAATAAGGAAGAGGGTCTCTCCATACTCAACAGGCTGTCCATTTTCAGGAAGGATCTTTTTAATTATCCCGTCCGCATCGCTCTCGATCTCATTCATCAGCTTCATAGCCTCAACGATGCAGAGCACCTGGCCTTTTTCGACCCGGCTCCCTACCTGAACAAAAGGCGGGTTTTCAGGTGAAACAGATGTGTAAAACATTCCGACTATAGGCGAGGTGATTGAAGCAAGACCATGGTCAGCAGATTTGGTCTCCTCTACTGGAGCGGCTGCCTGTGAAGGTGCCTGCTGAACAGGCTGTGTAGCGGCAGCAAGGAACTTTTCACGTTTTATCTTAAACTTGATCCCTTCCCTTTCCAGAGAAAGTTCGGTTACATCGGTATCTTTAAGAAGATCAATGATCTCTTTAATCTCATTGAGTTCCATTATTTCACCCTTTCAATATACTCTGAGGTTCTGGTGTCAACTTTTATCTTGTCACCCTCATTGATGTGAAACGGCACTTTTACGGTCGCCCCTGTTTCCAGAATGGCGGGTTTACTGCCTCCGCTTGCAGTATCACCTTTAAAGCCAGGGTCGGTCTTCTCTATCTTAAGCTCAACAAAGAGCGGTATCTCAACTGTAAGAGGTTCGTTGTTATAATAAACAACCTTAACATTCATGTTCTCTTTTATAAACTTAATGTTGTCTCCAAGTTGCCCTTCAGTTAGCGGGAACTGTTCGTAGCTTTCAATATCCATAAAATAGCAGAGGTCATCCTGTTTGTAGAGATACTGCATCTCCTTCTCTTCAAGGTTTGGGGTAGCCACCTTCTCACCTGCTTTGAAAGACACCTCAAAGATACTGCCGGTCTTCATATTCCTGACCTTTACTTTTACGACCGCCCCGCCCCTTCCCATCTTTATATGCTGGAATTCAACTATCTCATGCGGGGCACCTTTGATCTCGATCTTTCTGCCTCTTTTAAATTCACCTGTTGATATCAATCCATCACCTCTCTATGATCTTTAATCTAGTTGACAGCTTATTTAGTACTTCAGCGCCGGAGCTATTAGCAAGAACCATATTCTCAATCCTAACACCGCCAAGATCGGGAATATATATGCCCGGTTCTACAGTAAATACCATACCATTTTTAACTGTATCTTTGCTCCTCCAGGACGCGATAGGTTTTTCATGTACCGCAAGCCCGACACCATGTCCTGTAGCATGACCAAAATACTCATCAAACTCCTCGCTTTTAATGTGGTTTCTTGCAGCCGCATCTACCACAGATGCCTTACATCCGGGCTTAATTGCTTTGACAGCTTTTTTATAAGCATCAAGCACTGTCGCATATATGTACTTCTCTCTGGCAATGTCCCTGCCCTTTATCAGCAGGGTTCTTGTCATATCAGAAAAATACCCGTCACATTCACCTCCCCAATCGAACACGACCAGGTCGCCTGCCTTCAGTTTTCTGCCGGAAGGCCGGGCATGCGGCAATGCGGACATAGGCCCTGAAGCAACAATAGCATCAAAAGGCAGCTTTTCACTTCCTTCTTCTCTCAGGTATCCTTCAAGCTTAAGGGCCAGACTTCGCTCTGTTACTCCCCTTTTAATATGCGGACTAAGCCTTCTGAATGCCTTCTCAGCCCTTTTGACAGCTATTTTGATGCTGGATATCTCTTTGCTTGATTTAATTACCCTAAGCGACTCAATGATACCTTTTAAGGGTTTGAGCTTTATTTTTTGCCTTGATAGTTTTTTATGGAAATCATAACTGATGTCATGTGATTCAAAACCCAGTCTTCTGATCCCGAATTTGCCGCATAATGTTTTGATTTCCCTGGGTCTCTCTGAGTTTTCTATAATGATACGGCAACCCTTTACCTGCTGCGCTGCCTGTTCCTGATAACGGAAGTCAGTCACAAAGAGAGAAGCATTGGGAGCAATAAGGAGAAAGCCGGATGAGCCGGAGAAGCCGGTAAGATATCTTACATTTGCAAGGTCAGTCACCAGTAAACCGTCAACACCTGCCTTGGAGAGTAACTTATTAAGAGCTGCCTTTTTTCGCATTTATTATTGAGACAGCAGCCCTGAGACCGAGCAGATAGCTATTGTATCCAAAGCCGGAGATCTGCCCGGAAGCAACCGGTGCTATAAGTGATTTCTGTCTGAACTCCTCGCGGTTGTGCACATTAGAAAGATGCAGTTCAACGGCAGGAACATCAACAGCAACAATTGCGTCCCTGATTGCCACACTAGTATGGGTATATGCAGCTGGATTAATAACTATCGCGCCGTATTCCTTCGATTGCTGAATAAGGTCAACTATCTCACCTTCGTGATTAGACTGCTTTATAGAAAGCTCAACACCAAGTTCCTTCGCAAGTCCATTAAGCATGTCATTTATCTCGCCTAAGGTCTTTGTGCCGTATATTTCATTCTCTCTTGAACCGAGAAGATTAAGATTGGGTCCATGTATAATCAACACCTTCATAATATCTCCTCCGCTATGGTCTTAGTGCAAGCATCCTGTCAAGTATTATATCAGCAATCTCTATCTTCTTCATCATCGGATAATCAATTGTATCTCCGCCCTTATCAATAACTGTAACAATATTTGTATCAACATCAAAACCGGCACCCTTAGCACTTATATCATTAAGAATGATCAGGTCAAGGTTTTTAGACTTTAACTTCTTTTTTGCACTCTCAATATCTTTACTGCTCTCAGCGGCAAAACCGATAAGAAATTTACTTCCTTTCTTCAAACCAAGCTCCTTGAGTATATCAGGTGTCTTCTTCAACTTAATACTGCTGATATCACCCTTCCTGATCTTGTCATCACGAATTGAAGCAGGTGTAAAATCAGCTACTGCAGCAGCCATTACCAGAGTGTCGCATTTGGCAAAATGCTTTATAGCGGCCTTTTGCATCTCCTCAGCTGTCTGAACATTATGAGCTTTTACACCATAAGGAACCTTCTGGCCGGAAGGGCCGCTGACCAGAGTTACTTCAGCACCGCGTCTTGATGCTGCAAGTGCCACAGCATATCCCATCTTGCCTGAGGATCTGTTTGATATAAACCTTACTGAATCTACAGGTTCAACAGTAGGGCCGGCTGTGACCAGGATCTTTCGGCCTGAAAGATCCTTAACGGTAAGTGCTGACATTGATGCTTCAACAATGTCAGCAAGATCAGACATTCTGCCAACCCCTTCATCACCGCAGGCAAGGCTGCCTGTGCATGGTCCGATAAACCCGACGCCGATCTTTGAGAGTCTTTTAATATTCTTCTTAACCATGGGGTGCTTGAACATTTTTGAGTTCATTGCCGGGGCAATAAGCAGAGGACCCTCATATGCAAGCAGCAGGCTGCTGAGCAGATCATCAGCTATTCCTGAAGCAAACTTCCCTAAGATATTGGCTGTGGCCGGAGCGATGAGAAGAAGGTCTGCTTCATCCGGCAGAGATATATGGCTCAGTGGATCGCTGAAGAGCTCTGAGTTGACCTTATTGCCTGTCAGGGCTTCAAAAGTTAGCGGGGATACAAATTGTGCAGCCGACCGGGTCATTACCACCCTGACTGCTGCACCTGATTCTGTAAGGCGTCTTGCAATCTCTACGGACTTATAAGCAGCGATACTTCCGGTGACACAGAGGAGTACGCTTTTTCCTTTAGTCACTATGCTTGCTTTCTCCGAAGATCTCCTCTATAACCTTCTTGCTGTCTCTTTCACCCTTTTCAGTAAGGTAGACCTTAAGGTCCTTTTCAAGTTCAGTAAGGTCTTCAGGAATCTTCTCAACATCCCTGGATTCCTCAACAGCACGCTTCTGAGACAGTTTCTTTGCTTTTTCTCTTGCTTCTACGGCTGCATCACCAATAAGCATATTGACTTCACCTGAAATTATCTCCTCAATGGCGATCGTAGTGACTTTCTTTGAGTTGCTGATAACTTTCGGCTGGAGGCCCTGAGCCAGATCCTTGGCCCGCATTACTGACGCTGTGACAAGTCTGTAGTCTCCATCTATCTTTTTCTTATCAAAATCTATCGGTAGTGAAATTATGTCAACTTTTCCCATCTTATTCTTTCCCCTTACTTTTCAATTATTTTATTTATCCTGGATTTGTCCGCCCTGCCGGTGGCAAGCCTTGATGATACTATTATGCTTTCAATGTTATTGACAGCATCCTTAAGTTCATCATTTATAACAATAAAATCATATTTTTCGTAATTGGCCATCTCATCAACAGCCGTTTTAAGACGTCCTTTAATTACTTCCTTTGAATCGGACTTTCTGCCGCTTAGCCTCTCTTTTAAGATCTTACGACTTGGAGGAAGTATAAATATGTACGAGGCATCCTTAAATTTGCGCCTCATCTGCGCGGCGCCCTGCACATCAATATCAAGTATTATATCATAACCCTTACTATTTGACTCTTCCAGCTTCTTGATGGATGTGCCGTAGAGGTTCCCATGGACCATGGCCCATTCAGCGAACTCTCCTTTATCCTTCATCTTCATGAACCTGTTCTTAGTTACAAAGTGATAGTCTACCCCGTTCTTTTCACCTCTCCTAGGGGGTCTTGTAGTACAGGAGACAGATAGTGTGAGCATCGGCATCCTCTTCAAAAGCTTATGGCAGATAGTGGTTTTGCCTGCTCCTGATGGTGCAGATACTATGAAGAGCGACCCCTTTACGGTCTTTCTCGTTGCGGTCTTCTTTTTAGGTGTAGTCTTACTTTTCATATTCTACTACTGTATGTTCTGAACCTGCTCTTTTATCTTTTCAAGCTCATCCTTCATCTCAACAACTGAAACAGTTATCTGCATATCCGCACTCTTGGAGCCGGTAGTATTGACCTCTCTTCTGAGTTCCTGGACCACAAAATCAAGCTTCTTCCCGACAACGCCTCCTGAAATGATAATGCTCTTCATGTAATCAAGATGGCTCTTTATCCTGACTATCTCCTCAGTAATATCTGAACGCTCGATCAATATTGCAGACTCCTGTATAAGGCGGGTCTGGTCAACAGGGGTATCATGAAGTATATCCTTCAATCTCTTCTGAAGGTTTTTGCCGGCATTAGAGGCAAATATTTTACGCCTGCCTTTTCAGCACGCTTGATCACATC
>PJEL010000579.1_pt1 | contig 42589 bp, 38 predicted proteins | sample 1853271 | NCBI WGS metagenome assembly PJEL01 (sample SAMN08108733, study PRJNA415343) | Invertebrate metagenome, whole genome shotgun sequencing project. | host: Globobulimina | place: Sweden: Gullmar Fjord | collected 2015-08
ACTATAAGTCCTGTTCTAATAGATAAAGCAACCATACTTAAAACTTTTAAATATTGATTTTGTTCATCTAGTCCAACAATTCTATGTTCATTATAAAATTTGTGAGTTAATGCACTTAATCCATGTAAATAATCTGTAATTTTTTGCATATCTCTTTTATCAAAAGCTTCATTTAAAACAGTACTTAAAAGTAATGCTTCATATACTAAATCTTTTGCATCTTGATTTATATTTTCTATAGTAGAATTTTTTACATCAGTAACAGTTACTTCAGCTTTTTTAAATAATTGATTAATTCTAGCATGTGCATAATTAATGTAAAATACAGGATTTGAACTATCATTATTTTTTAATAAATCTATATCAAATTCTAAATGAGTATCACTTTTTTTAGTTAAAAATACAAATCTTAACGAATCCGCACCAATCTCTTCAACGATATCACTCATTAAAATTACTGTACCAGCACGTTTACTCATCTTGTATGGTTTCCCTCCTTGAAGTAGGGCTACCATTTGAGAAAGTAAAATTTCTAACTTACTAGAGTCATTTCCTAAGAATTCAATAGCAGCTTTAACTCTTTTAATATATCCATGGTGATCTGCACCCCAAATGTTAATATATTTATCAAAACCTCTATCATATTTATCTTTATGATAAATAATATCTCCAGCTAAATAAGTTGGAATTCCATTTTCACGAACAACAACTCTATCTGAGTCATCACCATGATCAGTTGAACGAATAAAATCTTTACCATCTTTATTGTACATACTACCATTAGATTCTAAAAGAGATTTTGTTGCATCCCATGCAGGATAAAGTGATTTTTCACTTACAAAACTTTCGAACTCTACACCTAAATTAGATAAATCACTAATGATTAAAGCAAGAACTTCTTCTTTTGCAAAAAGTGCAAGTTCCATTTGTCTTGAAGCATCTTCGAAAATTTCTTTTCCAAATTTTTCTTCACAAAGTTTTGCAATATCAATTAAATAATCACCTCTGTAATAATTTTCAGGATATTCTACAGGAACATTTAAAACAAATTCTCTTCCTGCTAAATATACAGATAAACCAAGTAGATCCATCTGAGCACCTGCATCATTTACATAATATTCATTTTTGATATCATACCCTAGGTATTTACCAACTCTAAATAATGCATCACCAAAAACTGCACCTCTAGCATGCCCAATATGTAAAGGACCAGTAGGGTTTGCACTCACAAATTCTAAAAGAATTGTTTCATTTTTGATTTCGCCTTTAGCAAATTCTTCTTGTAAAGCTAAAGCTTCATCAATTTTTGATGTAAGAAAATCATTTGATAATTTAAAGTTTACAAAACCTTTGACAGCTGTTACACTTTCAAATATTTCGCTATTTTCAAATTTAGTAGCTAAATCATCAGCTATCATCATTGGATTTTTTCTTAACTCTTTTGCTAAAGAAAATGCAACAGGAGTTGCAAAGTGACCTAATGATATATCTTTAGGTTTTTCAAGCACAACAACTCTGTCTAGTATTTCTTCTATATGTTTTTTAACTGTATTTTGCACTTATAATGACTCTTTATTTACTATACTGTAGTTTTTTTATCTGATTCTGGTGTTGCACTTGATTCTGCAACTTTTTCATCTTCAATTTTTTTATCATTTGTAGCCATTGTAGTTGGTTCATCTTCTTTTAAAGCACCTTTAAAATCTTTGATACCTTTTCCAATACCTTTAGCTAATTCAGGAATTTTCTTTCCTCCAAATAATAATACTACAACTGCAACGATTGCAAATAGTTCAATTCCACTAGGCATACCCATGTTGATTCCTTCTTTTAATAATTTTATTTAATTATACTCAATAAACTCTTAACTAATCATATTACCCGTACCAATTAGTATTTCTATATAACGATACTTTGTTATATTACTTTTTCTCTATTTTAATCTTTTTAATATATCTATATACTGATGGTTCAGACATATTTAATTTATCGGCAACCTCGGGAACAGACCCTCTTATATTAAAAATACCACAGTCATTTAGTGCCGTAATCACTTCTGTTTTTTCTACAGTAGTCATTCGTTCTGGAGTTATATTAAATTGTTTAATTATCTCATCTATTTTATTACCTGTTAGCTCTTGGGGATTAGAATTAAGATTTTCTTTTATATTATTTAAAGCAACAGTTTTCTCATCAACATAATTAGGAAGTAATGATGTTAAAAAAGACAATGACTTATGGAGTTCACCATAATCAGAATTTAAACACAATGCACCAACAATTGTATTTTGATCATCTCTAATAAAATAAGTAGATGAATATAACAACTTATTGTTTATAGTTTTAGAATTATAGTTACATATAAATTGTTTATCACCCTTTGATTCCTGAGTAATAAACTCTACTACTAAATCTGTAATTGGATCTCCAATTTTTCTATTACTTATATGTCCATTTATTATATGAACTATTGACTGATTGTAGCTTGTCAAGTCATGAACAATTATTTCTGTATTTTCTCCCATAACAGCACCTAAAAAATCTGCAACGGGTAAGAAGTTTTTTACATTAGCATTCAAAATTTACCTTAATTTTCTTATATATCTCTTTATTATATGCGAATAATAAAAAATTGTCAACTTCAAGTAAATTGTAATAATTATTTCTAATTAAAGAAGAAGAAGAAGATAAAATCCACTTCAAAAATCAATATATACAATATATATATTATTAAATATACAATAAAACGTATAATTAATATAATATATGGTAAAAAAGGTACTTTTTAATAAAATATTATTAAATTTTACAATTTATGATAAAAAACCTTTACATTAATAAAATTTTATTATATAGTGTTTCTAGTGAAAAAAAATTATTAAGGAAAATTATGAAATCAATTAATTCAACAAAAGCACCAAGTGCAATAGGACCATATTCTCAAGCAGTAGATAAAGATGGATTTATCTATGTATCAGGACAATTACCAATAGATGAATCAACAGGTGAATTTGCAGGTGAAGATATTGCAGCTCAAGCACAACAATCTTTAGAAAATACAAAATATATTCTAGAAGAAGCAGGTTTAGAGATGAAACATATAATCAAAACTACAATTTTATTAAAAAATATTGAAGATTTTGCTAAAGTAAACGAAATATATGCTCAGTTTTTTAAAGCTCCATTTCCTGCACGTGCAACTTATGAAGTAGCAAGACTACCAAAAGACGCTTTAATTGAAATTGAATCAATAGCAAAAAGATAAATAAGAGTTATTTTATATAAATGGAGAGAACAATGAAAAAAGATATTGTAATTGTAGGAGCAGGTTGTATTGGTATGATGACAGCTTACTGCTTAATAAAAAGTGGTAGATCTGTTACTATCATTGAGAAGGGGGATATTACTGATGGTACATCATTTGGAAATGCTGGATTATTATCTGCGTTTAAAAAAGCACCATTAAGTGCTCCTGGGGTATTATTTGATACTCTCAAGTTAATGCTAAAAGGTCAATCTCCTGCAAGTGTACATCCTACTTTCGATTTACATTTATATAAGTGGCTTTTAAAGTTTGCAACAAGTACAACTGAAGCTAGATTAAAAAGAACTCTAGCTTTATTTGAGAGATATGGAGGTATTAGTTTAGAGATGTATGAAAAAATGGTTTTAGAAGATGGGATGGATTTTCATTTTTGTAAAGACGGACTTTTAATGATATATACTGAACAAAAAACTTTTGATATCAAAGCAGCACATTGTAATGATACACAAGCATATGAGATACTTTCAAAAGAGAAAACTAAAGAATATATGCCAATTTTAAATGATAAAGTTATTGGTTCTATTCTTTTAAAAGAAAATGGTCATGTAGATCCAGGTGAATTTATGCTTGCATTAAAAAAATACCTTGAAGAAAAAGGTGTTGAATTTTTACTACATGAGGAAGTTCAAAAATTAGAATTTGAAGGTTCTAAAGTAACTAAGCTACATACGTCGAAAAATTCATATGAAGCTGATACATTTGTTTTATCAACAGGTGCTGATGATACATTAGCAAAACAAGCAAAAAATAAATTTATGATGACTCCTGCAAAAGGTTATAGTATTACATTTGAAATGGATGAAATATTAAAGCCTAAAACATCTTCTTTGTTTGCGGACTTATTTATTGCTATGACACCAAGAAGAAATACAGTAAGAATGACTTCTAAACTTGAATTAGGTACAACTAATCCAGATGTAGTAAGAAAACAAATTCAAAGTATCCATGATAATCTTGCTCTTTATTCAAATACCTTTGAAAAAAGAGATATGGTAGAATGGACAGGATTTAGACCATTAACTCCAAATGATATGCCTATTTTAGGATATGATGAGAGATATAATAACTTAGTTCATGCAACTGGATTGGGATGGTTAGGTATTACTTTTGCTCCAGCAATTGGAAAAATCATAAACGATGTAATTACTATTGATAAAAGAAATGAAACAAATGAAGATATATTATTATTTTCAGCATTTTATCAGGGCTAAATATTAGAAATTAAGTATGTTAGACTATGTGACATAAGAAGATAAATAAAACTTCTTAAGATGTATAAAAAGAAATAAAAAAAGGAAAATAAATGAAGAAATTAAAATATTGCTATTTACTACTGACATTATTATTACCGTCTTTAGTATCAGCAGCAGATGAAGCTATGGGTATTGACAAATCTATTGATCAATTTTTTACTACTTACTTTGGTTGGTTTGCAAGTACAATCTTTTACGGTGTAAAAATTGAAGATGGGGTTACATTTCCATTAATTGTTGGATGGTTGCTAGTAGCAGCAATTGTATTTACTTTTTATTTTGGTTTTGTACAATTTAGAAGATTTGGAATATCTCTAGATATTGTTCGTGGAAAATTCACTAACCCAGATACAAAAACCCCAGGTGAAGTTTCACACTTTCAAGCACTTACAACTGCATTATCAGGTACAGTAGGTCTTGGTAATATTGCGGGAGTTGGTGTTGCTTTAGCAATTGGTGGTCCAGGAGCAACTTTTTGGATGATTATTTGTGGTTTATTTGGAATGGCATCAAAATTTACAGAATCTACATTAGGTGTAAAATATAGAAATGAAAATGCTGATGGTACAGTATCAGGTGGACCTATGTACTATCTATCAAAAGCATTTAAAGAAAAAGGTCATGTAAAAATTGGTAAATTTCTAGCTGTTGGTTTTGCTATTATGACAATTTTTTCTTCACTTGGAGCAGGAAATATGTTCCAAGGGAATCAAGCTAATGCAATGATTGTTCAAACATTTGGAATAGCTCCTGGTTATGGTTGGGTTACAGGTGTTATTTTAGCTGTTTGTGTTGCTGGTGTTATTATCGGTGGTATGCCTTCTATTGGCTCTGTTACTTCAAAACTAGTTCCATTTATGGCAACTTTATATGTATCAATGTCTGTTATTGTATTAATTGCTCATTATGATCAAATAGGTGGGGCAATAGAACAAATCTTTGTTGGAGCATTTACTGGTGCTGGTGTTGCTGGTGGTTTTATTGGGGCATTAATCCAAGGATTAAAAAGAGCCACTTTCTCAAATGAGGCAGGTGTTGGATCAGCAGCTATTGCGCATTCATCTGTAAAAACTAAAGAACCTATTACTGAAGGTTTTGTTTCTTTACTTGAACCATTTATTGATACAGTATTAATTTGTACAATGACTGCTTTAGTTATTACTATTTCAGGAATGAACACTGGAGAATTGAGTGGAGTTACATTAACAGCAGCAGCATTTACAGAAACTTCATCTATTTTTGAATATTTACTAGCTCTTGTTGTAGTGTTATTTGCATTTTCTACAATGATTTCTTGGTCATATTATGGACTTAAAGCTTGGACTTACCTTTTCGGAGAAGGTAAAACAACTGAACTAGTTTATAAAGGGATGTTTTGTGGTTTTGTAATCGTTGGAACAAGTATTAGTCTTAGTGCTGCTATAGACTTCTCAGATGCTGCAATGTTTGCAATGTCTATATTTAATATTATTGGATTATATTACTTAATGCCAATTGTTAAAAAAGAGTTAAAATCGTTTATGGCTAGAGTTGATTCTGGTGAAATTAAAAGATATAAATAGATATTCTACAATATCTCATTAATAAGTGTCATAAGGGGAGATATTCTTCCTTATGATTATTATATTTTTATACAGATAATTAAAAGCGTTAAACATCTTTTTATTAGCTCTATAAGAATATCAATTAGTAATTTGTGTACTAAAAAGAGGAAAAGTTAAATGAAACTATCAAGAGCTGTTTGGGCTGAAATAAATTTAGACAACTTGGCACATAACATACAAGAAGTTAGAAGAGTTACAAATAAAAGTTCTAAAATAACTGCAGTTATAAAAGCTGATGGATATGGACATGGTGCTGTATCTATAGGAAAAACATTATTAAAAAATGGTGCAAATAGATTTGCTGTAGCAACTTTATCAGAAGCTATTCAACTAAGAAAACACTTTTTAGATACTGAAATTATGGTTCTTGGTTATACCCCGGAAACTCTAGCAAAAGAAGTAATTGAAAATAATATCATTCAAACAATTTATTCATTAGAGCAAGCGCAAGAATTTTCTAAAATGGCTCTTATCTTAAATCAAAAGATAGTCGTTCATATAAAAATAGATACAGGAATGCATCGATTAGGGTTACTCCCTACAAGTGAAACTATCAATGAAATAGTAGAGATTAGCAAATTAGAAAGTTTGATAATAGAAGGAGTCTTTACTCATTTTGCAACAGCAGATGAACTCGATAAAGAATATACAAGAGATCAAGTTAAAAAATTTAATTTTATTATTGAGCAACTAGAAAAAAAAGGATTAAAGATCCCATTAAAACATGTTTCTAATAGTGCAGGAATTATTGATTTACCAGAGTTTAATTATGATATGGTTCGTGCAGGAATAATGCTTTATGGTTTATATCCATCAAATAATGTAAATCGTAATATTGTTGATCTCAAAGAAGTAATGTGTTTAAAAGCCAAAATTGCACAAATCAAAGAGATAGATGCTGGATCGGGAGTGAGTTATGGGCTTAAATACACATTTAAAGAAAATGCCAAAATTGCAATTTTACCCATAGGTTATGCAGATGGTTACACTCGGCTACTCTCTAATAAATCCCATATCATAGTAAACGGAAAGAAAGCTCCAATTGTAGGTAATATATGTATGGATCAATGTATCGTTGATATAACCAAGATTGACGCTAACGTAGGTGATGAAATTGTTTTATTTGGGGGAGATGACCCAAGTGGAATCTCAATTGATAGTATCGCAAATATTTTAAACACTATTAATTATGAAGTGGTATGCATGGTGAATAAAAGATTACCTCGAGTATATATTGAAAACAATACAATAATCGAAGCTAAAGACTATTTACTAGACTAAAAGAATTAATCTTTATAATTAGAATGATTTAATGCAAAATAATGCAATAAGTACGTGATATCTAAAGCCGTAAACCATTCTCTTCTTTTTAATATACTTTGCAAGTTTAATGGCTGTATAACTTGATATGCTTTGGTAACAGTATTTTCAATCTCTTTTTCTAATGTTTCACTACTGTATGTAAAAATAAAACTTGGGAAATAATCTCTTGCATTTGGGACTTCTATACTCCATCTGTTTTTATAAAATTTTAGTAAACATAATACTTCTAAGTCACTCCAACCTTTTTCCTGATATAGCTCTTCTCTATCAAAATACTTATAGTTTTTATCGCTATATTTATTTGATAATTCCACAACTAACTGTTCAAACATCTCTTCATCTGTATTTTCTATAAAGTCAGGAAAAACTAATTCATCAATCTTAGATTTAAATATATCTTTTTTCTTTGACAATGAACTCGTGAACGCTTTTTGATTTTTCGCAATTACACACATAAAGTTTCCTCATTATAATTTCTATTATTCTATTTAAATATAAGTAAATAAACTATTAATTATTGATATAATAAATTTACTTAAAATAAATAACTAGGAATATAAATGAAATTTACAGCACCATTAAAATCAAATAGCATTAAAATTATGCTTCTTGGAAGTGGAGAATTAGGTAAAGAGGTAGTTATCGAAGCTCAAAGATTAGGTGTTGAAACAATTGCCGTAGATAGTTATGCAAATGCTCCTGCACATCTTGTAGCTAATAAATCGTATGTAATTAATATGAAAAATGAAGCAGAAGTTCTTGATATCATTAGACGTGAAAAACCAGATTTCATTTTACCAGAAGTTGAAGCGATTAGTATTTCTGCTTTATTTAAAGCAGAAGATGAAGGTTTTCATGTTATTCCAAATGCTGAAGCTGTTAATAAAACAATGAATAGAAAAAATATTAGAGTATTTGCTTGTGAAGAATTAAAACTTCCTGCATCAAAATATGAATTTGTATCAACTATTGAAGGATTAAAGAAAGCTGCAAATACTATTGGGTTTCCTTGTGTTATTAAACCTGTTATGTCAAGTTCAGGTCATGGACAAAGTATCGCTAAATCTCCTGATGATATTTTAAACTCTTGGGAAATTGCAAAAGAAGCTAGAGGGGATGCTAGTGAACTTATTGTTGAAGAGTTTATCTCATTTGATTATGAAATTACACTTTTAACTGTTAGAAATGAAACGGGGACAACTTTCTGCGAACCTATAGGTCATATTCAAAAAGATGGTGACTTTATTTTCTCTTGGCAACCTATGAATATGAGTGAAATAGCAAAACAAAAATCAATCGATGTTGCTAAAAAAATAACTGATGGACTAGGTGGTCGTGGATTATTTGGTGTTGAATTATTTGTAAAAGGTGATGATGTATATTTTTCTGAAGTAAGTCCAAGACCACATGATACAGGTATGGTTACAATGATTACTCAATCACAACCTCAATTTGCACTTCATGTAAGAGCAGTACTTGGTCTACCACTAGATTACATTAACTATGGAGCAGGGGCTAGTGCCGCTTATAAGTCGACTACAGACACATTTACGCCTGAGATCAATGTAGATCCAAGTGCTTTTACTGCTAATTCTTTTATAAGAGTATTTGGGAAACCGCAAACTCACAAGGGGCGAAGAATGGCACTGGCATTAACATTTCATAAGGATGATAGTGAAATAGCATTAGCAGATGCAAAAGAGCTAATTAATAAAATTACAGAATAAGTAAAATAAGCAGTGTGTTAAACACTGCTTATTTTATAGCCTTATAAATAAGGGCAAGTCTCACAAGAAATTTTTCTCTCATCTACTTTACACTGTACGCACATAGATACTGGTTCTTTAAAAGTACGCTTAACGGTACATTTACGATGTGTAGTAGCCATATAACTTACGTTTTCAGTAACATCAAATGCCAATAAGTTAGCCATCTCTGTTGTTATATTTTGATTTCGTAGAATAGCACGTCTAACTAACATCTCAGGAGATAGTAATAACATCTCCAACAATGTTTGTTCTGCCGAAGTAACAGCGAGGTCTAATTTTTCAGTAAGTGATAAATGTGATAAGCTCATATTTTAATCCTGTTAATTTTTTTATAATAGACTATTCTTTCTGAATTTTTCTTAAATTTAACTTAAATATGCCTCTTTATCATTTTTTTTATTATTATTTAGATGAAAAAAGTAAATTAATTTTTACTTTCTTTCATATTTGTACATTTTTCTTCTCTTAGTTTATCTAGAGAATTGAAAACAATATCTATATTTTCTTCAACACCACTAGTCACCGAAAATATTTGATCATTTTGTGCTTCTTTAGCATATAATTCTGTCACATTTTGTGTCATCTCATGTACATTTTGATGTGCTTGTTTAAGTGTAGTCCAAGAAGTTGAATTTATAAAATCTTGATCTGTAGTACTATCTATCCATTTACCTAATCTACAACTGTGATGATCAACAACTTTAAAATGATTTCCAGCTTCACATTGTAAGAAGTTTGTATTTTTAAAATTAATATGATCTGCTTTTAATGAACCAAAATCAAACATCATATCCATATCACAAGCACCTGCTTTAGCGTCTTGTAAAAATGTTGTACGAGTAATTGCAACTTCTAAATTTTTGGCTAGTTGTTCATTTTCATTTGCCATTATATTTATAGATCCAGCCACATTTGCATTTTCTTGTGTAGCTCTATCTAATTGATTTACAGTATCACTAATTTGTACCATAGAAGTTTGTTGTGATTTTGAAGAGTTAGCAACATCATTAATGATACTTATTGTTGAACTAATATTCTCATTAAGATGATTATATCCTTCAATCATATTTTTAGATATCTCTTGACCCTCTTGTGTCTTTTTGGCAGCTTTCTCTACTAGTGCTTTAATCTCATTTGCAGCTTCTGCTGATCTTGAAGCAAGGTTTCTTACCTCTTGTGCAACTACAGCAAAACCTTTTCCTGCTTCACCTGCTGTTGCAGCTTCAACAGCAGCGTTAAGAGAAAGAATATTTGTTTGGAATGCAATTTGGTCAATTACAGTAATAGCATCGTTAATAGCAGTTACTTGGTCTGTAATCTCACCCATTGCTACTGATGTTTTATTTGCTAAGATTTCACCCTCTTTTGAAGATTTTGTTACATCTTTTGCTAAGTTTGCCATCTCACTCGCATTATTACTACTTTGTCTAATACTTGATAATATCTCTTCAATAGCAGCAGAAGCTTCTTCTAATCCTGCTGCTTGAGTATTTGATGAATTACTTAATGAACTTGATGACTCATTTAATTCTTTTGATGATTCTAATAAGCTTTTAGTTGTCATATCAACAATAGCAATAATACTAGAAATTGTTACACCAGTATTTTTTGCTCCACTCATAATAGAGGCAATTTCACCTGTCACTCCATCAATTGACTTCACTTCATAATCAAACTTTGCATTACTAAAGGCCACTAATACTTTTGATAATACATCAAGATTTGAACGCATACCATTTACTAGTATATTTATTTCAGTTGATAAATCTTTTACACCCGATGAGTCTGCAATTGCTTTAATATTAGTATTTAATAGTCCTGCATTTGCTCTAGAAATAACAGATTTTGCTTCATCAATAACTATTTTATCTTGCTTGATACCTTCATCTATAGATTCTAAATAAGCATTAAAACTACCTACTACATCACCAATCTCATCGTTATTTAAAACTTCGATTTTATTAGCATTATTGTCATTCATCACATTATCAATTGATGCTTTCAATAGTTTAATAGGTTTTAAAACTATTTTTTTAACATTTATTATTGTTGCAAGTAAGTTTAATAAAATAGCTAAAACCAAAATAATCATAGCAATATAAATTAGGTGTTCTGTTTTGTCTAAAGCTAAATTTACTTTCTCTAAAGATCTTGCAAGAACAGCTACTCCTAGTCTTTTCCCTTTAAAATCTTTTACTTCTGTATATGTGTAAAAATATTTTTTAGTCATTATTACTTTATTTTTTTCTAACTCACTTACAGAAATATTTTTTAGATCATTAAAAAAAGTTTCACCTTTAAATTTTTGAGAAATAATATAATCATTTTGAAAAAGAGTATTAGGTTTTGGCTCTGCAACTTTATTCTTTTTATCCATTAGTAATAAAAATCCATCGCCTGTTTTATCAAATAACTTAGCTACAGAGTTTAAACCTTGCATAAACTCTAATGAACCTAAATGTTTCCCTTCATCCATGATAGGCACAACTGATCTTAAACTCAAACCAGCTTTACCTACTTCAAAACCATTAACTCCCTTTTGATTAGCGTTTACACTTACAACACTATTTCTAAATGAACTTAGATCATCTCCAAATTTATTTACTTTCCAGTTTCTTAAATAAGATTTATTATCTTTTGTATGAATATGAACCTTTACATTTTTAAAAGCCGTACCATTTTTTAGAGTTTCATTTATGCTTTTTAAACTATCAATTGCAATATTTCTATTATTTTCATTTAATGAATATTTTATATAACCATCGTTAGCAATTGAAAATGCATTTGTAATACCTATACTAAATTTTGCATTCATGTATTCTTGATAATCAGAGATTAACTCTTTTTGTGTTTTTTCATAAACTTCTTCGTCTATTGTAGACTTATACATATTTAATATAAAATATCCTAAAAGTATCGTCACTAATGATACTAAAATTGATACATTTACAAATTTAGCAGATATTGTTTTTCTTTTCATAAATATTCCTCTTCCTAACTAATTTAGTAGAGATTATATCAAATTTTATATAATAGAATTGTTTTTTAATGAGGCAAGATGATAATTTATATACTTATTTTTAATCTGTCCTATGTACTTATAAAAAGTAATATTATTAATACTTATAACTGATTCAAATTCATTTATATCATTTAATTTTTCTAATTCAAAATGTGTTTCTATATATTTATCTTGATAATTAGTAAGTGTCGGATAAGAAAAATCCGTAGTAACACTACCATTTTGAACTATTTTTTTTCCTATATTTTGATTTACAGCAGGACAACTTTCATCAATATAAGTTATATTATCTACATTTGGACTTAATGGATAAACACGACAAATGGAAGGTCTTTCGTCATAAATGCTACATTGATTATTTTTGACATAAGGACAAAAGCTTTTACCATCTGTAAATAAAATTACAGCTTTTAGATATCCCATATCACCAAAAGTAAACAAAATAGGAAAGTTTTTAGACACCACTTCAAAATCTTCTAAAATCAATTGAGAGAATACGGTTCCTTCTCTGCCATCACAGCATTTAGCAGGGCATTCGTCACAAGAGCTAAAGTTTAAATTTTTATCGCTTATATTTAAAAATGTTTTCATAGAAAATAGACAATAGAGATTTGTACTACTACAAAAAAGAGATTTTTAATTTTGCTTCATGCAAATTGATAAACCTCTAATTTTGTAGCAGCTTTATTCTTTATTTTTTAAATACTCTTTTAAAAATGTCATTTACATTTTTTGTATAGTAGTCGAAATTAAAACACTCTCTGATTTGTTTTTCAGAAAGTTTAGATCCTAACTCTTCATCTGCAAGTAAATGACCTAAATATAATGACTCACCTTTTTTATTTGTTGAAGGTTTTCCTTGTTGGATCTCTTCCCATACTTTCATAGCATTTCTTTGAACAATTCTATATGCATCTTCTCTTGAAACACCAGCAATTGGAAGTTCAAGTAATACTCTTTGAGAAAATACTAATCCACCAGTAAGGTTTAAATTTTTCATCATATTTTCTGGCATAACAGTAAGATTTGCAATAACACTATTCATTCTATGTAACATAAAGTCTGTTGTGATGAAAGCATCTGGTAACCAGAATCTTTCATTTGAAGAGTGAGAGATATCTCTTTCGTGCCATAAAGCAACATTTTCCATTGCAGGTGCTGCAAATGATCTGATGGTTCTAGCTAATCCAGTGATATTTTCAGTTAAAATAGGATTTCTTTTATGAGGCATTGCTGAAGATCCTTTTTGACCTTTTGCAAAAAACTCTTCACATTCGTAAACTTCAGTTCTTTGAAGGTGTCTTACTTGAACAGCGAATTTTTCAATTGAAGAAGCCATACAAGCTAAAGCCGTTGCTAATCTTGCATATCTATCTCTATGAACAACTTGATTTGAACAAAGTTCAGGTTTAAGACCAAGTTCTTTCATCGCATATTCTTCAAGTTTAAGTGGAGCATGTGCAAAGTTACCCATAGCACCAGAAATTTGACCAACAGAGATAACTTTAAGAGTTTCTTTTAAGTTATCTAGGTGTCTTTTCATCTCATCGTACCAAACAGCTAAAGTTAAACCAAAAGTAATAGGCTCACCATGAATACCATGAGAACGTCCTACCATAAGAGTCATTTTATGCTCTTTTGCTCTTTTCTTGATAGATTTCATAAGCATTTTAACATCTTTGATAACTATTTTTAAAGAGTCTCTCATTTGAATTGCAACACCAGTATCAACAGCATCAGAAGAAGTCATACCATAATGAAACCATCTTGATTCGTCACCTAATGATTCTGATACGCTTGTATTAAATGCAATTAAATCGTGTTTAGTAACAGCTTCAATCTCTTCAATTCTTTCAACAGAAAATGTAGCATTTTTTACTATTTTTTTACAATCTTCATCAGGAATAAGTCCAAGTTTATTCCAAGCTTTTACAGCTGCTTTTTCTACTTCTAACCATGCCGCATATCTAGCATGTTGAGTCCAATTATCACTCATCTCTTTTCTAGCGTATCTTTCTACCATTAATAATCCCTCAATATATATATTTTTTGTATTTTATCTAAAAGTTACTTTTAAATAATATATTTTAAATTTAGTTTCTATTTTGACGTTTTTCAAATCCTTTATAATTTGAATTTCCTCCAGATTTTCGTCTTTCTATAAAGTGCACTTCTTCTTGCGTTTTAGCAACTATCTCATTTTTTCCTACAAATTCTTTTGAATCAGCATTGGAAACTACTAATTTAGCAATCGTATCTGTTTCTACTGCTATACCATTTGTTTCAGATGCAATTCTTGCAGTCGTTTGAGTCTGAGAATCTAAACTATTCACTGCAATATTTATTTGTTCAATTCCTTGAAGTTGCTCTTTACTTGCACTTTCCACATCTTTGATAAGATCCAAGGTATTTGCAATATTTTCATTTAAACCACTGTAACCCTCAATCATTTTTTGAGCAATTGATTTTCCTCTATCAGCTTTTTGTGTTGCATCTTCTACTAAAGATTTAATCTCATTTGCTGCTTCTGCACTTCTACTTGCTAAATTACGTACCTCTTGTGCAACAACGGCAAACCCTTTTCCTGCTTCTCCTGCTGTTGCTGCTTCAACTGCAGCATTTAAAGATAAAATATTTGTTTGAAAAGAGATTTGATCAATTACAGAAATTGCTTCATTAATCGCATTTACTTTATCATCAATATCATTCATTGCACTTGTAGTTTGATTTGCTAATTCTTGTCCATCATATGAAGACTTTCTTAATACATTTGCAATTCCTGCCATTTGTACAATATTATTTGTATTGTTAGTTATATTTGTTGTTATCTCTTCTAACGAAGCTGCTGTTTCTTCTAATGCAGCAGCTGATTGTGTTGAATTAACATTTAGTACATTTACATTGTCTCGTAATATATTACTGCTTCGTTCTAATGTTAATCCATTTGATTTATTTTCAACTAACATCCCTGTAATTGCTTCACGTAAGGTATTAATATCTTTTGATAATAAACCAAAAACGCCATCTTCATCAATACCTTCTAATTGTAATTTATTTTTATAATCATACCTAGAATACTCATCAAGTAATGTTGTTAAATCTTCAAAGTGTTTACGAGTAGATTGAATCATATCATTTACACTATTTTTAAATATCTCTAATGAGTTATTTGATGTGTGTCCAGATATTGTATTTGTGTAACAACCTCTTTTTACATTTTCAATTGTTTCATTTGCAAGATCAATAAAAATATTATCTTCTTTAATACCATCATCAATTGATTGTAAATAAGTGTTGAAGTTGTTTGAGATAACTGCTATTTCATCATTTGAATTTATATCTATTCTTGAACTAGTATCTTTTGTAGTTAATAGGTTTTCAATTCCACAATTTAAATTTGTAAGTTTTGTAAAGATATCCTTTAATATTAAAAAGGCAACTATAACAGTAATAATAAGTGCAATTAAATTCAGGATAAGAAAATAATACATATCTGTTTTAATACTTTCTAGTTTTTGGGTAATAGTTTTTTTAATATCTATAGCTAAATAATCATCTACCTTTTTTAATTTATTAATTTTTTGCGTCATCATTTTAAAGAAATATACACTCTGTACTCCAAAATCTTTATCTTGTCTATATAATATATCTCTTATTCTATTTACTTCATCAATAGTATTTCCGCTTAAAGTTTTTTTATAAAAGTCTTTTATTTCAGGTGTTGCACTCAATAAAAAATTTGACATAAAACTATCTTGTGCTGATATAAGTTTTATAAATTTTATTTTTAATTTTAATGTAAATTGATTTTTTGCTATTGTATTTGTACCTACTGCTCTTTCTATTCCAGCTCTTTCTTTACTTAATAGAAAATTGATATATGATACAAGTTTATTTGATATATCCGATGATTCTGATATCTTGATAATATGAGCAACAGAGATAAGCATTTTACTATTCATTGAAGTATAATAGCTTAGAGCTTTTCCTAAAGATATTTGATTACGTTTGACTTGATCTCTTATCTCTTTGATATTTGAAATATCATTTAGTAATGATAATAAATCAATATGAATCCCTTTATCAATTTTTTCAAACTTATTTAATGCAAGAAATGATTTTAATTCATCGATTCTTTTATTTGTAGTTTCTCGTTGTATCGATAAATTATCTTTAAATTTTGTACCATTACTTCCTATAAAGCCAGCAGTAAATCCTCTTTCTTTTTGAGTTTCGTGAACTAAAGAAGAAAGTTTTACAGATAATTCTATACCCTTATTCAATTTTTCTAATAGTTGTACTTCTTTATAATCTGTATTAATTGCTTTAATCGATACGGCGATAAATCCAATTAAGGGGATAGCCAATAATAGCATTAATTTAGTTTTGATTTTCATATTTATCCTTTAAGCTGAAGATTATATAACTATTTAAATTATATGCTTATAAAATACTTATATTTCTATATTAATTGTTAAAATAAATATAAATATCTATTTATCCCTATTCTTATACACATTCAATTATTAGTAAAAAAAAATTGACCTTTTTAATGAGTTATCATTAATATTTGATTATAATTCATTAAAATTAATATGGAGAAGTAAATGGTAGAAAAAAACAGATGGCTTATGGCACTAAGTGCTGTTGGTGTTCATATTTGTATAGGATCAGTTTATGCGTGGAGTGTTTATGTAAAACCTATCCAAGAGCATATGAATTGGACTTTAACTGATGTAACAATTGCATTTAGTATTGCAATTTTCTTTTTAGGGTTATCTGCTGCGCTTATGGGAAAATTTGTAGAAAGAAATGGTCCAAAAGTTTCAGCTATTATTGCCGCAGCTTTATTTGGATTAGGAACAGCTGGCTCTGGACTTGCAATTATGATGGAGTCTAAAATGCTTTTATACTTTTTTTATGGAGTATTAGGTGGATGTGGTTTAGGAATCGGTTATATTTCTCCTGTATCAACACTTGTAAAATGGTTTCCTGATAAAAGAGGAATGGCTACAGGATTAGCTATTATGGGATTTGGATTTGCTTCTGCTATTTGGGGACCAACAATAAAAATTTTAATAGAAGCTGTTGGAATCTCTGGAACATTCTTTATTTTAGGTGCACTATATTTTGTAATTATGTTTGCATCTGCTTTATATTTAGAAAAACCAGAAGAGGGTTACTTACCATCTAAGTTTAAAGAAAAACTTGATTCTGGAAAGAAAAAACTAAAAGAAGACTTAGAGTTATTAGGACTGGATGAAGCTGTTAAGACTCCTAGATTTTATGGTTTATGGTTAATGTTATTTATCAATGTTACCTGTGGAATTGCAATAATTGGGGTAGCTTCTCCTTTACTTCAAGAAGTAGTTGGAATCTCTGCAATTGCAGCAGCTGCAGCTGTTGGTTTAATGGGAATCTTTAATGGAGCAGGTAGAATTGTATGGGCATCGTTATCTGATTACTTAACAAGACCTGTTGTATATATAATCTTTTTCTTTACACAAGCAATAGCATTTTATATATTACCTTCTATTACAGAAATAGTTGTTTTCCAAATGTTAATCTTCTTTATTATGTCTTGTTATGGAGGTGGGTTCGCTTCTATTCCTGCATATATAGGTGATATATTTGGAACAAAAGAATTAGGTGCTATTCATGGATATATCTTAACTGCATGGGCAGCAGCTGGCTTAGTTGGACCACTTATTATTTCAATGGTAAAAGATTCAACAGGTTCATATTCTCAAACATTATATGTATTTTCAGTTTTTTTTATAATAGCATTTATAATTTCTATTTTAATGTTAATAAATATACAAAAAATCAAAAAACAATCAATAAAATAGACTAAACGTAACTACTTATTTGTTTTATCTTCTAATAAGATGATAAATAGGTAGTTATATCATCTCTTCTTTTTCTTTATGTTATAATATTGCTATATTATTCACTAACTACAAGGATTTATGTGTATAAATTTATTTATATATTACTTACTACATCTATAGTATTTTCTAAAGAACTAATAACCCCAATACCATTAACGGTTAACACTAATATTCCAAAAGCTAATCTTGGACAAAAGCTATTTAATGATAAAAGATTGAGTAAAGATAATACAATTTCTTGCGCATCTTGCCATATAATAGAAGAGGGTGGGGATGATAATCTTGTAGTATCAATTGGAATTAATGGACAAAAGGGAACAAGAAATGCACCAACTGTTCTAAATGCTCGATTTAATGCAAATCAGTTTTGGGATGGTAGATCTGGAAATTTACAAGATCAAGCCCAAGGACCAATACATAACCCAATTGAGATGGGATCTAATTTCAAAGAAGTAATTGCAAAATTAAAAAAAGATAAAAAATATGTTGCTCAATTTTCAATACTTTATAATGATGGGATAACGGGTAATAATATTACTGATGCCATTACTGAATTTGAGAATACACTCATTACTCCTAATTCAAAATTTGATAAATTTTTAAGAGGAGATAATCAAGCACTTTCATCTGATGAAAAAGAGGGTTATATCCTTTTTAAAGAGTATGGATGTATCTCTTGCCATAATGGAGTAAATATTGGTGGTAATTTGATGCAAAAACTTGGTGTTATAGAAGATTTTAAAACAAAAGATTTTGGAAAATATAATGAGACTAAAAATATTGATGATAAATTTTACTTTAAAGTACCAAGCCTACGAAATATAGAGCAAACTTCTCCGTATTTTCATGATGGACTTACTCCAACACTTAGAGATGCAGTCAATAAAATGGCTTTTTATCAAGTGGGTTATACTTTAAAAAAAGATGAAACAGATAAAATTATATTATTTCTAAAAACACTCACTGGTGAAAATCCAACTTTGGAAAAAAACTATGAATAAAAGAATCTTTAATACTTTTTTTATCATCTCTTTACTACTAACCCTTGCTTATTATATTAATAATGCAAGAATTCAAAATAACAACTTTTTCAAAGTTAATAATAATATTGAACAGATCATATTATTTAATAAAGACTTTAATTTATATCTAAAGAATTCATTTAAATATAATAACTTTGATATTATTCAAAATAAAATTACTTCAATCAAAAAAGAGTTTAAAAAAATACAAGAAAATGAAACACTCATAAATGAGACAGTACTTAATCAAGAGATAAATCAATTAGGTATCTCATTAACAAAAAAACTAGAGATTATCCATAGAGTAAAATCATATAGAGCGATCTTGAATAAATCATATGTAATAGCACAAAGAATAAAAAAAGACGGGACAAGTGACACGCTAAATAGTCTATATACTACAATCATGACTCTTGATAAAAACCCAGAAGTCAATATACAAATAGAATTAGAAAAACTACAAGAATATACCTATCTCAATAAAAATAAAAGCGATAGATTTTTTTTAAAACATTCTAATGCGATACTAACTTATAAAAATAAATTGGATCAAATTAGTTTAAAATTACAACAAATACCTATTGAAAATGAATTAAATAATTTTCATGAACGTTACAATAACTACTCACAAACAATAATTCAAAAAGCATATTTATCTATTATAATCTTATTTATACTCCTATTTCTATCTGTAATTTTTTATCTAAACTATGACTATAAACTTGCAAGGTCTCAAGTAGAGTTAGGACGGTTTAGAAAAACTGTAGAAGATAGTGATAATATTATTGTTATTACAGATGAAAAAATAAGAATTAAATATGTTAATGCTGCATTTACTAAAGTTACAGGATATACCCTTGATGAAGTAAAAGGTAAAAACCCAAGAATACTTACAGCAGGTAAAAACACAAAAGAGTTTTACAAAAAATTAAATGAAACAATCTATTCTGGTAAAAAATGGAGTGGTGAATTTATCAATCTAAGTAAGTCAGGTAAACTTTCTTATGAACAAGCTACTATTACCCCCGTTTTTGATAGAAATAAAAAAATCATTGAATTTGTTGCAATAAAATTAGATACAACTAGTGAAACCTTAGCTCAAGAGCAATTACTTAAAAAAGAAAAACTGTTATTACAACAGTCCAAAATGGCTGCAATGGGGGAAATGCTTCAAAATATTGCACATCAATGGAGACAACCTTTATCTCTTATTTCGACAGCATCTACTGGGTTATTGGTAAAAAAAGAGATGGAAATACCTACAACTATAAAAGAGGATATGCATATTTTAAATACTATAAATGATGCTACTCAACATTTATCAGAAACAATAAATGCTTTTAGAGATTTTTTCAATCCCAATAAAGAAAAAATAAGTTTCAAACTGCAAGATGTTTACAGAAAAACATTAAATATAGTAGAAACACGCTTTAAAAGTATGGATATAGAGATTGTAGAAAGCTTAGAAGATATCTCTATTACAAACTTAGATAATGAACTAATACAAGTTATGATGAATTTACTAAACAATGCTAGAGATATTTTAACAACAACAAATACACAAAAAAAATTAATATTTGTTACTATCTACAAAAAAGATAATAATATTACAATCAGTGTAAAAGATAATGGAGGAGGAATTGATGAGAAAATTCTCAATAAAGTTTTTGAACCATACTTCACAACAAAGCATCAATCACAAGGGACAGGAATAGGGCTATATATGTGTCAAGAGATTATAACTAAACATATGGATGGTCAGCTCACGGTAAGCAATCAATCATTTACATATAAAGATATTGAGTATACAGGAGCTGAGTTTAAAATCGAGTTTCCTCTTAATACTTAATTGCTATAAACCAAATAGCATCTTTTTTTTCGAGTTTTATTACTTTAGAATTTTTAATTGTTATTTCATCTGATTTAATATTTATATCGCTATTTAAACTTTTTGTAATGATAGAGCCTTCAAGTTTTTTCTTTGCAATAAAATTTGAATTTACCACAACTTTTATACTTTGCGCAATATTTTTAAAGGCATCAACTTTAGCATCCTTTTCATCTTTACCTTGTCCGTATCCAATTCGTTCACCTTTTAATGCATAAAACCAACTAGGTGGTGTAATATTTTGTATTAATTTTGTATATTGAACATCTTGTTCTTTTAAATCAAGAGTATCTGTACTTATGGCTATAGTTTTTTGTCTAAAATATGCAGTATCAGTAAGCTCTGCTAAATAAATCTCTTTTTTATAATAAAGATTTACCCCTACTAGTTCTAATTTGTTATTAATAAGTTGAAAAAAGATAGAAGTTTTTATATTTTTAGTATACTTTTTTAGCTCTTTTGCAGTGCTTTTATCAACACTTATTTTAATCTTTTGATGAAAATCTTCTTTTTCAGATTCAATAGATAAAAAAAGTTCTCCATCATAAGGATTGTATGATATAAACGTAACGTTTTGTTTCCCAAATAAGGTACTCAATATTAATTCTGACACTTTCTTTTGAGTATGATATATATTTATATTCCATTTATGTTCAAGATTAGACAATGCTGATTTATATTGATATATTTTCTCTATATTTTCTCTATCTGTTAAAAAAGCATCAAATGTAACTTTTTTATGATTTCGTTGGAATTCTTTAAAATATTCTTTTTTTAATTGATCAAAAAAGAATTCTTTTAATATCTCCATTTTATCAGATAATAAAAGCTCTTTTGCCTTTAAATCAATTTTCTCATTTCTTAAATATCTTCTAATGATTTTATTTGAATTATATTTTGAACGAGTATTCCATTTTATAAAATTCGATTCTCTGTTCTCTAACATAGTTTCATTTGGTAGAAAAAATTTTACGAGTTTATTTTCGTATAACTCAGATTTACTATTGCTTACTTTATTTGTAATTTGTGATAATGAAGTATCTATATAATTTGAGCTATCTTTGTAAATCTCTTTTGTATTATTTATAGTTGTATCTACAGGAGCTAAAGTCTTATCTACTATTGCACATCCTGAAAATAAAAAACTTACAAAAATTGTATTTAATATTTTTTTTTGTTTCATCATAAATACCTCTTAATATATAATAGTAAAGACTAGTGTCTTAATTGATAAGTGATGTCTCCAGCACCTACACCTAAAATAATTCCATTATCAATTGTTCTTACAATTGTATCATTATCTAACAATTCAATCTTCCCCTCAGTAGTACGTATCGACGTACAAAAAGTCGTATTGTAGTGTGCAAACTCTTTTGTAAAGTCAATCACTTTAATCTCTTCAGCAACACTCCAAACAGGAAGTATAATAAGCTCATCACAGCCCTTAAAACACTCTTTAAAAGCAGTCAAATTGTCTAATGTACGACTATATTTATGCGGTTGCCAAATCACTATTTTCTTATCTAGCTTTTTGTATTTATTGTACAACTCTACAGACTCTAGTGTGGCTTTAATTTCTGTTGGATGATGAGCATAATCATCAATAACAATCATCTCTTCGCTTTTTTGTACGATATCAAAACGTTTTTTGATACCTTTGTATTTCACTAAATTTTCTTTTATTTGTTTCACTTCCATAGTTTGAGATGCTGCTAAAATAGCACAAGCAGCATCAATCGCAATATGTACTCCAAATCCCCAAACTTCAAATTCACCAAAATCTTTTAACATAAATTTTGTATATGGCTCATCATCTTTTAATATAAATTCAATATTATTTATATCTTTTGATGGATATAATCTTATTGCATAACCCTTATAATTTTGTAAAAATTCATCTTCTGCATTAATAACTCGTAGTTTTGCAATATCTAAAAACTTTGTATAAGCCGCATAAAATCTTTTTTCATCATAGTTATAATATTCCATATGTTCTGGTTCAGTATTTAAAACAATTGAACAATAAGGATGAGAAAGAATAAAACTTTCATCACTCTCATCTGCTTCAAAAGCTAAAACTTCATCTATGTAACGAAAATTTGAATCAAACTCTTTACTAATAGCTCCTATAATTGCAGAACTTTGTAGTATTGAACTTAAAATTGCTGTTGTTGTACTTTTACCATGAGCAGCACAAACACAATAATTTGTAGTTTTTTGCATAATCACACTCAACGCTTCTTTTCTAGGCAGAAGAACTAACTCTTGTTTTTTAGCTTCTTGTATCTCCACATTGTCATTTTGCACAGCAGCACTATAAATTACAAGATCTTGACCTTTGATAGCTGAGCTACATTGAGGAATAGTAACAGTAATACCTTCTTTTTCTAATTCTTGTGTAATAGGTGTAGATTTAACATCTGAACCACTTACTTGATATCCTCTGTACTGAAGGAACCTCGCAAGGGCAGATAAGCCAATTCCACCTATTCCAATAAAATGTACTTTCATTTAGTTAAGAAGGTGACTTAATTCTTCAAATTCTTTTTGAAGTAAATCTATATGTTGGTTTAAATACTCTTTTTTATCAAATTTAAAATCTAATATAAAATATCCATATTTATCCTCAGAATGAGATTGTTCATGTTCTACATTCTCTTCATAGAAATGGTCCATATCACTATCTTGTGAACAGGCAATAAGATGTACATTTAATGCTTCTACTAATAATTCATCTTCACAAATCTGAGTTAAGATAAAAAATAACTCTTTTGCTCCCTTTGCATTATTCATACTCCATTTTTCAATAGCATGTTCATAAAAACTTCTAATATAAAATATATCATCATTGTCTAAACTTAACTTTTCATCTTCTTTTAAACGCTCTTCAATTCCATCAAATGCAGCTTTTAAAATCTCTTGATAAACTACATGAACTCGCTCTTCATCTAAATCTAAAACAAGAAGAGAATCAAGTACTTGATAAAGTCCTGATAAACTTTTTGATTCTAATGCTTTTGATTCTAAGTCCTCTAAACATTCTAAAAAATCAGGGTTTGTTCTGGCTTCGTGTAATTCGCTTGGTTCCATATTTATAATATCCTTTATTGTGCTTTATATCTAGTTATAAACTGTTTTAATCTTGTAAGTACTACTCTTGTTTTTGTTGAATTTTCAACTAATGCAATTCTTATATAGTTCTTTCCAATTCCATTTCTTCCTAAAAAACTACCTGGTAAAACTTTTATATTTTCTTCTTTGTACAGTTCTTGAGTAAATTTTAGCTCATCTTCTACTTCTAACCAAAGATAAAATGTAGCTTCAGGAATATCTGTTCCTAAAAGTTCCTTTGCTATAACAAAATTTTCTTTATATATTTTTCTAAAAGTTTCTACATGTTCCTGATCATTCCAAGCAATTGCTGCAGTTTTTTGTAAAGGAAGAGGTAATGCACAACCTACATAAGTACGATATTTCATATAATCTTTTAAAATATCTTTATCTCCAGCAATAAACCCACTTCTTAATCCCGGAGCACTGCTTCTTTTAGAAATAGAGTTAAGTACTAAACAGTTCTTAAAATCATTATTACCAGCTTCTAAACAAGCTTCTAATAATGTCACTGGTTTATTTGCTTCATCAAAATACAATTCACTATAGCACTCATCATTGATAAGTACAAAATCATATTTTAAAGCATATTCAACCCATTTTACTAACTCTTGTTTCGATATTGTTGCACTTGTTGGATTACTTGGGTAGTTTAAAATTACTAAATCTGCATCTTGCATTTGATCAGGTGTTAAACTAACTAGAAAATCATTCTCTTTAGTCATATCCATATGAATAGTTTTAGCATTACTTGCTATTGCGGCACCTTCATATATTTGATAAAAAGGATTAGGATAAGCAATTGTTGCATCACTTTTTCCAAAAAGTAAAAATTGAGGAAAATTAAATAAAACTTCTCTTGTACCAAAAGTAGGGATTATCTCTTCATTTTGGATCTCTACATTAAATCTTTTAGAGATAAAGTTTCTCATAGCAACTTTCAAAAAATCTTCCCCAGAACTTTTTGGATATTTATTTAAAAGTTCTGTACTATTTTTTAGCTCACTCTGAATAAAGTCTGGTGTTGAAAATTGAGGTTCACCTATAGTTAAACTACTTAATTCATAATCGCTATTTGGCTTTACATCTTTTAGTAATTCATTTAATCTCTCAAATGGATATTTTTCAAAATTGTACAAGGCAATTCCTTTGGTATTATATTACGCGATTATATCAAATGATAGTTTAAATTTGATGTATATATCCAGTTTTAGGTTCAATTGCTATTTTTGTATTGTGGTTTTCTTTATCAAATAATTTTATTATGCACTGTTCTTTTATCTCTTTGATATTTTTTCCAAGTTGTGAATATATTTTTCCATCGTATCCAAAACTTATTTGACCTATAGTTGATGTCGTATTACAACTCACCTCTATTTTTTCTATTTCATATTCTTTTGTTAATAAAACATACTTACTCTTATCGTTTAACAAATCATCTTGACAAGCGCTAGAATAAAGGTACTTGTTATTTAGTGGATCTATTAATGTATCAACTTTCTTATAATGAGCAGTACTTCCATACATATCACTATACACATTGTAATACAAACCTTTATATTCAGATGAACAGTTTAAAAACTTTAATGTCCATCTTTTTTTCTCCCATTCCCCATCAGTTATATCAAATTTATTATCGATATGGGCTATGTATCGAGTATAGTTTAAATATAAAATAATTTTTTGTGTAGCTAAATTTAATTTTGTAATTTGATTTTTTGGAAGAATTTGAGAAGCTATTATTGAGATGATAATAAGTACAAATATGATCTCAATAATAGAAAAAGAGCGTTTAGCATTATTGATTATTTTGCTCTCTTAATTTATCTTTTTTACTTTTTCTTTTACCCTTAACTGGGGCTTGTCCTTTTTCTTTTTGAACAACCTCACCTATTAATTCAAAGCCTTCAATTTGTTCTCTCTCCAAGGAAATTTCACAACGCTTTTCTATAAGTTTAAAATGATCAACATCGTCTAGACTAATAAAAGAGATAGCAGTACCTTTTTTACCCGCTCGTCCAGTTCTTCCTATACGGTGAACATAATCAGCAGGACTTCTAGGTAAGTCATAGTTAACTACACAAGCAATATCATCTATATGAAGTCCACGACTTGCAATATCTGTAGCAAAGAGTATTTTTATCTTATTCTTTTTAAATTCATCAAGAGTATAATTTCTATCATCTTGTATTAAATCACCATGAAATGATTCAGCTAAAAAGCCATATTTTCTAAATTTAGCCGCCAAATTATCACTGCTACGTTTACTAGACATAAATACTAATACTTGATTCCATTTATTTTTTCTAATCAGATCTTGTAAAAGAGGGCTTTTATTTTCTTTATTTACTTGAATAACTCTTTGAGTTATATTTACAACTGTAGGTTCTTCATCTTCTATTTCTATACTTATTGCTTCTTTAGTTATACGAGAAGCTATCTTTAACATCTTTTCAGGATAAGTTGCAGAAAAAAGTAAATTTTGTCTTTTTTTAGGTAACTGTTCTAAAATCAAATCTAACTCTTCAGCAAAACCTAAATCAAGCATTTTATCAGCTTCATCCAATACAAAATGTTCTACTGTAGATAAATTGATTTGTTTTTTATTTATAATATCAAGTAATCTTCCTGAAGTTGCTACAACAATATCACATCCTTTTTGGATATTTAATAATTGATCACCAATACTCTCTCCACCAATTACAGTAACAACTTTAGGTTTAGTATCAAACTCTTTACTAAAGTCCTTTATTGCATTTGATACCTGAATAGTAAGTTCTCTTGTTGGCGTTAATATCAGTTGTTTAATTTTGGCTTTTTTTACTCTTACATCTTTTTGCCAAATATTTAGTAAAGGAAGTACAAAACTTGCTGTCTTTCCACTTCCTGTTTGAGCTTTTGCCATAATATCTTTTTGCTCCATTACAAGCGGTATAACTTTTTCTTGAATTGGTGTAGTTTCACTGTATTTGTGGTGAATTAGTGCTTCATTTATCTCTACGGATAAATTAAAAATATCAAAATTCATTTATAAACCTTCCAATTTAGATTCATATTCTTCTAAAATATCATCTAGTTTTGTTTGCGTAACTTCTAGTTTTTCAAAACTCTCTTCAATCTCTTTTTCATATTTAGTTACATCTCTTGAGAGGTCTATTACTTTACTATTATCATTTTTATTTGATGCTACCATCAATTCTTCATGTAAAGTCTCAACAAGTTCTTCATTTTTCATGATACAGTTCTCAAGTTTTTCAACCTCTTTTTTTAAAGGACTTGTAATTTTACTTCGTTCTTGAATAATTGCACTTCTTAGTTTTTTATTCTCTTTTTTATTTACTTTAGGAGTATCTTCAACTTTAGAGTTAGTATCTTTTATTTCTGATTCAGTCTCTTCTTCCCAACCGATTTTTTCTAAAAACTCATCATAATTACCATCAAAATATTCTGCTTTATCTTTTGCAAATACGATTAATCTATCACATACTTGTCTTAATAACTCTTCACTATGTGTCACAATAATAGCTGAGCCATCAAAGTTTTTAATCGCTTCAGTTAAAGAGTCAATTGAATCCATATCAAGATGATTTGTTGGCTCATCTAGAAATAATATATTTACTTCTCGTGCGATGATTTGACCTAACATCACACGGCTTTTTTCACCACCTGAAAGTAAAGATATTTTCTTTTTAGCACTATCACCTGGAAACATCATTGACCCACAAATATTTCGTACAGTTGATTCTGCTAATTTTGAGTTCCCTAAATAGATCTCATCCATTACGTTGTTTTTAGGGTTTAAGTGAGATATATTTGTTTGTCCAAAATGTCCTACTGCTGTAGTTCCATGATAATCTATCACACCAGAAAGGGCTGTTAATTCTTTTGCTATAGTATTCAAGAGTGTTGATTTACCTTTACCATTTTTACCAATAATACCAAGTACTTCACCTTTTTTAAGAGTAAAAGAGATATCTTTAAATAAAATGGCGTCACTTGTATATCCAAATGACAAGTCCTTTATATCAAGTAATACTTTAGCAGGTGTGTCTTTAAAATTGAAATTAAATTTTAATGTATTATCAAATCCTAAAGTATCCATTCTGTCCATTTTCTCTAATAACTTCACTTTTGATTGCGCTTGAGCTGCTGTTGAAGCACGTGCTTTGTTTTTAGCAATAAAGTCTTCTAATTCTTTAACTTTTTTATCTTGAGATATTTTTTGCTTTTCGTATAACTCTTCATCATCTTTTAGTTGTTGATAAAATTTATGAGTATCACCAGCTAATATACTCAATGTTTTTCGAGTTAGTCCCATTGTATGTGTTGTAACTGCATCCATAAAATCTCTATCATGTGTGATTAATATAACTTCCCCATCAAATGATCGTAGAAATGATTTTAACCATCGTAAAGACAATATATCAAGGTAGTTAGTTGGCTCATCTAATAAAAGCATATTAGGTTCAGTTATAAGCAGTTTAGCAAGATTAATTCTAATTTGATATCCACCAGAAAAAGACAATGGTGATTTTACTAAATCTTCATGCACAAAACCAAGTCCAAAAAGTATTTTCTCTACTTTATAAACACTAAATTTATCATCATCAGCTAGTGATAATGAAACTTCATCTACTAACGTCTTTTCATGAAATTCTAAATGCTGTTTTAATGTACCAATTTTGTAGTTTTTAGGGATAGATATCTCACCATCATCATAAAATTCTTCTTCTAATATAAGTTTAAATAGTGTCGATTTTCCTGTACCATTTCGTCCTACAAGACCAATTCTTTGTCCACTATTCATTCTTAAATTAACATCGTTAAAAAGTTCTTGAGTTCCGTATCTTTTCGATATATTTGTTAGCTGTATCATTATTCTCTTTTATTCTTTTATTTCTATTTTAAAATTATTTAGATCTAATATATAGTACTCTTTTATAATTTTGTGTTTATACATTACATTAATTATTTTATCATTCTTGTCTATTTTATTTGTGCTCAATATAACATTTTCATCATATTCTATTCCATAAAATTTCAATCTTTGTGCCATTTTTTTATTTGTTGATACCTTTGTAATATTCATACTTTTTAGTTCTGTTGCTAATTCTTTTGCTACATAATGCTCATTTGCTACATGATCTGATGGATTTTCTAAATATAAGTAAAATGATTTATTAAAAACTAAAAGTAAAAAACTTAGTGTCAAAACTCCAAGTGATAATCTTATTAATAGATAATTCATAGTACGAAACTCTTTCAAACGCACTCTTAAACTATGTATACTTAGTCTTACCATCAAAGGAATTGCAATAACTACAAAAGGGGCAAAATCATCAATTGCAATCTTTTGTCTTAGTGAAAATACTAAAGACAATCCTAATGCTGTCATTGAGATATACCAGTATAAATCTTTTTCCCATTTTATACCAATTCTATATAATGAATAAAAGAAATATAAAAATAATACTGGAGAAAAAATTGTTGCATATATAGCAAAGGTATCTAATAAATATCCTCTTGGCGTTCCATGCATATCAAATCCATACAAGGTCATCGATAAACCAAATAATGATAAAGAAACAATCAATAAAGTATCATCTTTTTTACGTAAAGAATAAAAAAACAAAGCAAGAAATAAAATAGCAAAAGAGTTATCAATAAACAAAAATAACACTAATAAAACATAGTATTCTTTCTCTTTTAATTTATAAAGATATAAATAAAGTAGGGTTCCAAATATTACAATTATAGATTCATTAACTAGTAAAGCAGCACTATTCACACCAGGTAATAGCATAAAAATAGATATACTGATTAATCTATCACGTTCACATTTAAAATAATCGTCAGTCAATAAATATAATAATAATGCACTACCGATATAAAATAAAATGAAAGGTATTCTTAAAGCATAATCATTTTGCCCAAAAATTGCTGTAGAAAAATTTGTGATAAGAGATAAGGTATCTACACCACCATTAAAATAAATACTAGCTTCTTTTGCTGAAATACTATAGCTATCAATCAGAAATATTAGAACGATTACATGAGATAACAATACCCCAGCAAAACCAATATTATATTTATTTAATTTCATTAGATACCTAAAGTTTTAGGAAGTTATCCAACATTTCATGTCCATATTCACTCATTACTGATTCTGGATGAAACTGTACTCCATAAACATTTTTATCTTTAATTTTTAAAGACATTATCTCGTTGTCATCTAAACTCTTTGAAGTAACAATAATATTTTCGGGTAAATTATGTTTATTTACTGTTAACGAATGATATCTTGTTTGAGTCATTTGTGTTGGAAGATTTTTAAAAAGTAAGTCTTCACATAAAACTTCTATTTGGGATGTCTTACCATGCATCATATTAGGAGCTTTAATAACTTCTCCTCCAAATACTTGGGCAATACTTTGATGACCTAAACAAATACCTAAAATGGGTGTAGTATCTGCAAATTTTTCAATAACATCTAAACATACACCCGCTTCATTTGGAGTAGCAGGTCCTGGAGAGATTATAATCTTTTGGGGATTTAATGCTTTTATCTCTTCTACTGTTAATTCATCATTTCGAATTACTTTTAAATCCGCACCTAATTCTAAACAATATTGAACAATATTGTATGTAAAGCTATCATAATTATCTATCATTAAGATCATATTTATATTCCTAAATCGTACATTTGAACTATACCAGATAGTTCACTATTTTTATTTATTACTACTAAAGAGTTTATTTTATTTTCACTCATAATATCACTTGCTTCTACAAGTTTAGAGTCTTCATGAATAAGTTTTGCAGAAGTTGTCATAATATCTTTTGCAGATAATTTAAAAAAGTTTTCTTCTTGAGATTCCATTACACGTCTAATATCACCGTCAGTTATAATACCTTGGATTTTATTTGACGTAGTAACTACAACTAATCCACATTTACCATCTGTAATTGTATGAATAATATCTTTAGCAATTGTATCAATATTACAAGTTGGTAAATTATCTTTTTTCATAACATCTTTTATTTTTGTTAAAAGTCTTCTTCCTAAACTTCCACCAGGATGAAACAATGCAAAGTTTTCATCTTTGAAATCTCTTAGTTTCATCAGCGCTGCAGCTATTGCATCTCCCATTACTAGTGTTGCAGTTGTAGAACTCATTGGTGCAAGTTGTAAAGGACAGGCTTCTTTATCAATAGATATGTTCAAATGATAATTACTATTTTGTGCTAAAGTCGAATTCGGTTTTCCACTCATAGCAATAACTACATTTTCTTGAGATTTTAAAAATGGGATAAGTTTTAACACTTCATCAGTTTCGCCAGAATTTGAAATCAAAAGAACAATATCATCTTTTTCTATCATTCCTAAATCACCATGATATGCTTCGCCAGGATGCAAGAAAAAACTTGGTGTTCCAGTACTTGCTAATGTTGCAGCAATCTTTTTACCAATAATTCCTGATTTTCCCATACCAGAAATTATAAACTTTCCTTTTGTATTGATAACGGCATGAATAGCATCACTAAAATCATCTGTAAGTAAATTGGATAGTTTTGCTATCTCATTTGATTCTATTTCAAATACTTCTTTTGCTATATCATTTATATTCATTATTCATACCTTATTCTTATCTATTATGTATTTATTTTATCATAATACCACTTATACATGGTAAGTGCTTATTCTTCTTTATTATTATAAATATAAAGTCCTGCCATTCCTCCAATAAGTACAGCAGTGATAAATACCAACATTACAATATCAAGAGTCCCCATTTTGTTCCTTTTCTTTTAACTGTCCACATGCAGCACTTATATCTATACCTTTTGACTCTCTAATAGTACACATAAGTTTTTTATTTAGTAAATATTCTTGAAACTTTACCATACTATTTTTTGATGGTCTTTCATATGTTGTTCCAGGGAACGGATTAAAGAAGATAAGATTTACTTTTGCATCTATTCCATTAAGTAATTTAACTAATTTATCAGCTGATTTAATATCATCATTTTGATCTTTAATCACAAGGTATTCAAACATCACTTTTTTTCTTGCATCAATTGGAAACTCTCTTACCGCATCAATTATTGATTGGATATTATAAGCTTTATTCATAGGAATTAGTTCTGATCGTAATTTGTCATCAACAGCATGCAATGAAATTGCTAATTGTACACCAAGATCCAATTTACCAAGTTTTGCAATTTTTGTACTCAATCCACTTGTTGAGATAGTTTGTCTTCTTGTACTTATCGCTAGACCATCTAAATCAGATATAATTCTTATAGCTTTAACTACATTGTCAAAGTTATCAAGAGGTTCACCCATACCCATATAAACGATATTTACGGCTTTATTTTCAGCTATGTTATTGTCTTTTTTCAGGTAACTTATTTGAGTTACTATTTCTCCAGGCGTTAAATCTCTTACAAAACCACCTTTTGCCGTTAAACAAAATGTACAACCAACTTTACAACCAACTTGACTAGAAACACAAAAAGTATACTTTTCACTTTTTATTATATTTCCATCTTCATCTTTTTGTTTCCCTTTCATTAATAATAAAACAGCTTCAGCTGTTTTTCCATCTTTATATTGAAATAGGTATTTTTTAGTTCCATCTGAACTTTCTTCTATTCTTATTATCTTACAAATATCTAGAGAATAATTCTCTTCTAAGTCAACTTTCAAATCTTTTGGAATATTTTTCATATCTTCATATGAAGTTACATACTTTTTATATATCCAGTTGTATATTTGTTTAGCTCTAAAACTTGGTTTTATAGATTCTTGTAACTCTTTTAACGTATAATCGTAAATTGTATTTTTCATTAACTATCTTTCTTTGTTCCACGTGGAACAATTATTTTTCTTGTCTCTAATTCTTTTATTAGCTTGTCCATTCCTACTTCATGATTTGATATAAAGTCTTTATGAGCATCTTTATTTGTATAGTTAGTTACAACAAAAATTCCTTTGACATCTATTTCAAATTCTTGTGCAATTTTTACAACAGAATAAAATTCCATATTTTCGATAGCAATGCCATATTGTAAATATTCTTGACCTAACTTTTCATTTGTAGTAATGTAGTTTGATGAATTTACAATAGTATCACTTTTAAATTTTGAGTCTTCACATTTTAATACATTATCAATTGGAGTATATGCATTGTTTTCTAAAAAGGAAAGTTCTAAATTAGAAGCATTTGAAGATTCTATAATATCAAAAATATCGTGACTTCCATAACTTCCAGCACTACCTATAAATAAAATATAGTCAGGTTTATCAAACAAACAAAGTCTTGTAAGATTCATAGCACTTTCAATAAGTCCTACACCTATTGTTGTAGCAAATGGAAATGTCTCGCTTTTACCAGCGCATACTATCATATTTTTTCCTTTGGGTATTTAGTTAAATTAGTATTCATTATTTACAATCTAGTTTATAATTTGCATTTAATACTATAGATCGTTTTGTTTGAAGAGGTGTTATTTTTGCAGATGATCTACTATCCATCATTACATTTCGAGAATATCTTTCAGGACTATATCCACTACCTTTATTGATAGATATATTTTTTATCATACAACTATATGAAAGTGTTTTAATATAATTTTTTACCCAAGTCACTGACTCTATTCTCATAGTATCAATATTTTTTGAATAAAGTTCTTTACTCACTATCCATTCTACATTAGAGACAGATAGTTTTACTTTATTTGTATTCATATTATTTTTTATATCAATAATCTCTGTGATAAATTGATTTAGATTTTCATATTTAGAAGTTTCAATACTATAATGTAATGTCCCCTTATATCCGATAAAATTCTGCTTGTTATTTTGATAAGAATAATTTGGTACTAAATTATAATTACCATTTTTTTTTGTAACAGAATTATTATCTTTTATAAAGTCTTGAAAAAATTCTATTTTTTCATTTATAAAATCTACCTCTTTAGAATCAACACGAATACTTACATTTGTATGTACTTTGTCATTTTGGATATTTTTAGTAAATGATTTATTAAATTCCAATTCATATGCATTCATCAAAGTTGGAAGAATAAATAAAGATCCTAAAATAAAATTTTTCATATTACAATCTAACAGGAATATTATTTGAAGCTAAATATCTTTTTAAATCCATAATATCAATCTCTCTAAAGTGAAAAATTGAAGCAGCTAAAGCAGCTTCTGCTCCACATAAAAAAGCATCTTTCATATGATCCATAGTCCCAGCTCCTCCAGATGCAATAACAGGGATATCAACTAGCTTACTAATTTGTCCAGTAATATTAGTTTCAAATCCAGATTTAGTTCCATCTGCATCCATAGAAGTAAGTAAAATTTCACCCGCACCTCTATCATAAACTTCTTTTGCCCATTGTAAAGCATCAAGTCCAGTATCTTCTCTACCACCTTTAACAAAAACATGATAAGACCCATCGGCAACTCTTTTAGCATCTATTGCAACAACTATACATTGAGTACCAAATCTTTTTGCAGCTTGATTAATAAAGTCAGGATTTGAAACTGCAGATGAATTAATACTTACTTTATCACAGCCAACATTGAGTAAATTATAAATATCTTCTAGTTTTCGTATACCACCACCAACAGTTAATGGAATAAATACTTCTTGTGCTACTTTTTTAACAACATCAACAATCGTATCTCTACCTTCATGTGATGCACCAATATCTAAAAAAGTAATTTCATCAGCACCTTCGATGTTATATCTTTTAGCAACCTCTACAGGATCACCTGCATCTCTTAGTCCTACAAAGTTAACACCTTTTACAACTCTTCCATTATCAACATCTAAGCATGGTATTATTCTTTTTGCAAAATAACTCATTCATTTTCCTATTCTTATATATATTCTTAATTATATCCAATGGAATATAAACATCTAATATTTTAACAAAATATATTCAAATTGTTCTATGTGGAACAATAGTAGATATAATTACTTATCTTATTATAAGTAAAGTTCTGATAGACTTTAATCCAATATGACAAATATAAAAGCAAAAAAGAGATTTGGACAAAATTTCTTAAAAGACGATAGCGTACTAATAGAGATCATCCAATCGATGCCCCAAAATGATAACCACTTGGTGGAAATAGGGCCTGGCTTAGGTGATTTGACAAAGAAACTTGTCAAGTGCAAAGATGTAACAGCCTACGAGGTAGATAGAGATTTATACTCTATATTGCAGAAAGAGTTTCAAAAAGAATTAGAATCCAATAAATTGAACATTGTTTTAGGCGATGTTTTAGAGAAATGGAATCAAAATAATTCACTATATAATAGTAAATATGACATGATTGCAAATTTACCTTATTATATAGCAACAAATATTATATTGAATGCATACGAAGATGAGAATTGTGAGCACATCATCGTTATGGTTCAAAAAGAAGTTGCAGATAAATTTACTGCATCACGTGGAGATAAAGAATATTCTTCACTAGGTGTAATAACACAATTAGTATCTAAAGAGGCAAAAACTATTATAGTTGTTCCTCCGGAAAGTTTTAGTCCTCCACCAAAAGTGGATTCTGCTGTAATTTATATCAAAAAAGATTTAAATAAATCAGTAAGTACAGGCTTTAAAAAATTTCTGAGAGGTTGTTTTGTACAACCGAGAAAAAAACTAATTAAAAATTTATCTGGATTTTATAATAAAAAACTCTTGATTGATACATTTATTGAATTAAATATATCAGACAATGCAAGACCTCATGAAGTTGACGCATCTTTGTACAGCCATATTTATACAAAGGTAACAAATAATGGAAGAGACGAAAATACAACCTGCTAATCCACAAGCAGAAAATGTTCAAGTAAAAGCTGAAGTAGTAGATTCAAATAAACCTGAAAATACAAAAACAAATACAAATCCAAACCAGAACCCAAATCAAAAAGGGAAAACTGTTCCTCAAAAAAGAAAACCACCAGTAAGTGGTAATGGATGGACAAATGACCTTAAAAAAGCATTTGAAACAAATGAAAGAATTCAAAAAGAAAGATTAAATCCGCACAACAAATTAAATCTTAAATCTGAAGCAAGTTTCAAAGTTACTCCGCTTGGTGGATTAGGTGAAATTGGTGGAAACATGATGGTAATTGAAACTGAAACTAGTGCAATTATTATTGATGTAGGGATGAGTTTTCCTGATGATTCAATGCATGGTGTTGATATTTTAATCCCAGACTTTACATATGTAAGACAAATTAGAAGTAAAATTGCTGCTATTTGTATTACTCACTCACATGAAGATCATATTGGTGCAATGCCATATATCTTTAAAGAGTTACAAGTTCCAATTTATGGTACATCATTACCTTTAGAATCAATTGGTTCTAAATTTGACGAACATAAAATGAAACAACACAGAAGTTACTTCAGAGCTGTTCAAAAAAGAAAACCTATTAAAATTGGTGATTTTGAAGTTGAATGGATGCATATGACTCACTCAATTATTGATAGTTCATCATTAGCAATTACTACTGAAGCTGGAACTATTATTCATACTGGAGATTTTAAAATAGATCATACTCCTGTTGATGGTTATCCTGCAGATTTACATCGACTTGCATATTATGGTGAAAAAGGTATTTTAGCACTTTTAAGTGATAGTACAAATTCACATTCTCCAGGTTTTACTAAAACTGAAAAAACTGTTGGACCTACATTTGAAAGAATTTTTGCTAAAGCAAAAGGTAGAATTTTAATGTCTACTTTCTCTTCAAATTTACATAGAGTTGCACAAGCTATTCAAACTGGAATAAATACTGGTCGAAAAATATGTGTTATTGGTAGAAGTATGGAAAAGAATCTTGATATCGCTTTAACATTAGGATATTTAAAATTTCCAAAAGAAAACTTTATTGATGCTCACGAAGTAAATAAGTATCTTGATAAAGAAGTTTTAATCATTACTACTGGTTCTCAAGGTGAACCTATGAGTGCTTTATTTAGAATGTCGATTCATGAGCATAGACATATTAAAATTAAACCAGAAGATACTATTGTGTTATCTGCAAAAGCAATTCCAGGTAATGAAGCAAGTGTATCTGAAATTATTAATCAAATTCAAAAAGCAGGTGCTACTGTTGCATACCAAAACTATGCAGATATTCACGTATCAGGACATGCTGCACAAGAAGAGCAAAAACTTATGTTAAGACTTTGTAAGCCAAAATTCTTTATACCTATTCATGGTGAATACAACCATGTTGTAAGACATATCCAAACAGGTATTGATTGTGGTGTACTAGAAAGAAATACTTATATTTTAAGTGATGGTGAACAAATTGAAATCGCTCCTAAGTTTGTAAAAAAAGTAAAAACTGTTAAAACAGGTAAAACTTATATAGATAACCAAAGAAATAGAAAAATTGGTGATGACGTAGTTATTGATAGACAAACTATGGCAAACGAAGGTGTAATTATGATTGTTGCACAAATTTCTGAAGATGAAAGAAAAGTAGTTGGACCTTCAAGAGTAAGTTCATTTGGTATGGTTGATTCTAAACAAGAAAAACATTTTGCTAAAGAGATTGAAGATATTTTAGAAAACTTCTTAGAACACATCAAACCAGGTATTTTACAAAATACTAGAGCAGTTGAAGAAGAACTAAGAAAAGTTGTAAGAAAACATTGTATTAGAAAATATAGAAAGTACCCAATGATTGTACCAACTATATTTGTTCAATAATACAAACACAAAGTTCCACATGGAACAATTAAAAAAGGAGTGGATTATTTCACTCCTTTTTTTATGTAAAAAACGAACGATAATACAAAAATTTGGATATAATCCAAATAATTAAATATAAGGAAATAATCATGGGAAATAATGACAATAGAAACGAAGATGAGCAAAAAACTAGGCTAAATAAGTTTATCTCACACAACAGTAGATTCTCTCGAAGAGAAGCAGATGAATTAATCAAGGCAGGTAAAGTATCAATTGATGGTAAAGTTATTGGTGATTTAGCAACTAAAGTAGGCTTTAAAACAATTGTAAAAGTAAATGGTAGAACAGTAAAAGTTGACTTTACAAGAGCTTCGACAGTAATAGTTTACAACAAATTAAAAGGTGAAATTGTATCTAAAAATGATCCTCAGGGAAGAAAAATCATATATGACACAATAGGTAAAAAGTTTAGCCATTTCATACCTATTGGTCGATTAGATTATGCAAGTGAGGGTGTATTATTAATGACTGATGATCCAAAAATTGCAACTGCTATTATGACTTCAGATTTAGAAAGAGTATACAAACTTAAAATCGAAGGTGAAGTTACAAAAGCAATGATAAGTGCTATGGATAATGGTATTACACTTGATGATGCAACAGCTGGAGCTTGGGATAATACAAAAACTATAAACATGGAATTTAAAGCATTTTTAGGTTACCAAATACAAACTAGTACTACTAAATACTCAAAAATAAAAGTTGCAATTTCTGAAGGTAAAAATAGAGAGCTAAGAAGATTTTTTGCACACTTCGGATCAAAAGTTGTAGATCTTAAAAGAGTAAGTTTTGGTGGAATTAACTTAAACAATCTACCATCAGGAAAAGTAAGATATCTTGAAAGAGATGAATATGAAAATATGAGAGACTTTATGAAACAACAAAATAAAGTAAATAGAAAGAAACCTAGCGACGATCTTTACGATGTTGAGTACTAATCTAGCAAATATCAATTAATACTTTTAAAGGCTGAAAATGACTAGTGATTTAACGACATCAAATGTAAGTAGACAGAATATTTTAAATAACAATTATGCTTTAGAAAAGGTAGAATTACATTTAGCATTAGGTGGAATTACTTGGAAAGAAGAAAGAATATTTACTAAAGAAAAAGTAGCTCAAATGTTTCAAGTAGATATAAGAACTGTTACAAGATATTTAATTCAAAATAAAGAAGAGTTAGAAAAAAATGGATACAGAATTTTAAAAAATTTAGAATTCAAAGAATTTAAAGAGTATGTCTCGGACATGAATGTCCGAGACATGCTAAAAACCCCGTCGTTAGGGGTTTTTTCATTTAGAGCAGTCTTAAATTTAGCAATGCTTATAACAGAAAGTGAAAAAGCCAAACAAATAAGAAGTAAAATTTTAGATATAGTTTTAGATGTAATGGCACAAAAGGTCGGTGGTCAAACTAAATATATAAATCAAAGAGAAGATAATTATCTTCCTTCAGCAATTAAAGAGTTTACATATCGGCAAGAATTTACAAATGCCTTGGATTTTTATCTAGAAACATCAAGTAGCTTTAAATATGCAACATATACAAATAAGATTTATGAAATAGTATTTTTAGAAAATGCAAAAGAATATAAAAAAATACTTGATTTAAATAAAAAAGACAAAATTAGAGAAACTTTATATTCAGAAGTATTAAATGTTATATCAAGTATAGAAAGTGGTGTTGCAGAAGAAATAAAAAATAAATATGAAGAACTAAATAGAAAATTGACAAACAAAGAAGTAAAAGAAATATTTGTAAATATTGAAAAGAATGCATATTTAAAACCTTCAATAGAAGATGCGAGAGTAAAGATGGCTAGTCGTGATTTATGTTTTAGAGATGCATTACATGATAAATTAGAACACTATATACAATCCGTACCAAAAAATGATTTTGACAAATTTTTAGGTGAAACAAGCAAATCACTTGAAGAAAGATTATCTAATCCCGAAACATTAAATGTTTTAAAAAGATTAAAAGATAGATAATGAATCTTCAAATATTTTATTTCGATATTAAACACTCTATAAAAGTACATGATTGGATTATTAAAAATAGTGGAGGGCTAGATGGACAAAGGGAGATAAATCTTTTATCTAGTGCATTAGAGCATATTCAAAATGATTTATATTATCCTACTTTTGAAGAAAAACTTAGCCATTTAGTATTTTCTGTAAATAAGTTTCACCCTTTTATTGATGGAAATAAAAGGTCAAGTTTAGTCTTAGGTACATACTTTTTAGAATTAAATGGATATGACTATTGTATTAATGAATTTATAATCAAAATGGAAAATATTGTTGTATGGCTAGCAGATAATAAAATAAGTAAAGATTTACTCTTAGATATAATAAAATCAATTATAAATGAAGATGAATTTAGTGAATCGATTAAATTAAAATTAGTTGAAAGTATAGGATTTTAATGAATACTAATCTAGCAAATCTTTTACGACCGACAACTCTTGAAGAGTTTATCGGTCAATCTCACATAATATCACCTAATAAAGCACTCCACAAACTAATCGTTAAAAAAGAGATACCTCATTTATTTTTTTATGGACCTCCAGGAACTGGAAAAACTACTTTAGCAAAAATTATATCAAAAAATAGCGGATATGATTTTTATAGTATGAATGCAACCAGTCTTAAAATTGAACAACTAAGAGATATATTTAAACGTTATGATAATGCATTACTAAAACCTTTAATATTTATTGATGAAGTACATAGGTTAAGTAAAACACAACAAGAAGTGTTGTTACCTATTATGGAAAACTATGATGCTATTATTATTGGAGCAAGTACAGAAAATCCATTTTTTTCTTTAACAAATGGAATTCGTTCTAGAAGTTTTATATATGAATTTAAAACATTATCATATCAAGAACTAGAATTATTACTAAATAAAGCAATCAAAAAACTTGATATCAACATAGATAAAGAGGCAATTGATTACCTTATAGTAAGCAGTAGTGGAGATGGCAGAGCTTTATTAAATCTGCTTGAATTTTCATCTAAAATTGATAAGAACATAACTTTAAATATTTTAAAAGAATTAAGAATGAATAGTATGGGAGATGGAGTAAGTTCATCTCAAAGTCATTATGATATTACAAGCGCTATGATTAAATCTCTTCGAGGAAGTGATGTAGATGCAGCATTATATTATCTTGCACGTTTGATCGACGGAGGAGAGAGTGTTGACTTTATATCAAGACGTCTTGTTATTTTTGCTTCAGAAGATATAGGAAATGCAAATCCTCATGCATTCAATCTTGCAAGTAATACAATGCAAAGCTGCAATAAAATAGGTTTTCCAGAATCTAGAATTATATTAGGCCAATGTGTAATATATTTAGCATCATGCCCTAAATCAAATAGTGCCTATAGTGCAATAAACAGTGCATTATTTTATGTAGGAAATGAAGAGGTTTTAGATATTCCTCTTCATCTAAAAGATGCACATATAGGATATAAATATCCACATGATTTTGGTGGTTATGTAGAACAACAATATTTAGAAAAAAATATTACTTTTTATGAAAGTAAAAAAATTGGTTATGAAAAAACGCTAGACGATTGGTTAACTAAAATTAAGATATAATTACACTTATAATGGCAAATAGAATATAAAAAAACTAGGAGAACAAATGCAACACCTTATTACAACCGAAGATTTCTCAAATGAAGAGATCATAAAACTTTTTGACGATGCAAAATTATTTATTGATTTAAAATCAAACAACCTTTTAAAAGGTAAAATTATAGTTACTTTATTTTTTGAAAATTCTACAAGAACAAGAAGTAGTTTTGAAATAGCTGCAAAAAGATTGGGCGCGGAAGTTGTAAATTTAGAAGTACAAACAAGTTCAACTAAAAAAGGTGAAACAGTAGAAGATACTATTGCAAATTTAGATGCTATGAAACCTGATGCAATTATTATAAGACATAGTGATAGCGGATTACCAGCAAGTTTAATAAAACATGTAAGTTGCCCTATATTAAATGCAGGTGATGGTAAAAATGCTCATCCAACACAGGCTTTATTAGATTTATATACAATTATGGATCATTATAACTATGACGTAGAAAATAAAAAAATTGCAATTGTGGGTGATGTGTTAAATTCAAGAGTTGCATCTTCAAATTTAGAGCTTCTTCCAAGATTTGGGATAAAACCAATTTTAGTAGCTCCAAAAGAATTTCACGTTACTTCAAAATTTAAAACTGTAAAAAATATCAAATCAGTAATAGATGAATTAGATATGATTATGAGTTTAAGAGTACAACATGAAAGACATAACTTTTCTAGAACTGAAAATGAGTTAGAGGAAAGTAAAAGAAAGTATGCTAAAAAATATTGTATAACAAAAAAATTAATAAAAGATAGAGATTTACTAATTTTACACCCAGGTCCTGTAAATAGAAATATTGACATTAGTGATGAAATTTTAGAAGACCCTAGATCAAAAGTTTTAGAACAAGTTACAAATTGAATTTTGTGATGATATACAAACGACTTTTTTTTAGTAAACAAAAAAACTTTTCAGTTCTTGTTTACGAAAATAAAAACTAATTAC
>PJEL010000580.1_pt1 | contig 42580 bp, 52 predicted proteins | sample 1853271 | NCBI WGS metagenome assembly PJEL01 (sample SAMN08108733, study PRJNA415343) | Invertebrate metagenome, whole genome shotgun sequencing project. | host: Globobulimina | place: Sweden: Gullmar Fjord | collected 2015-08
TTCTTTTAAAAACTATTCTAGTGTTCACGCATCGCACCGCGATTCTTTTAAGGACTTATAAAATTTTGTGTTTTGTAATCAATGATTCAGCTTCTTTTAACCAAAATTCAAAAGCAATATTCTTGTCTAGATCATCAGTTTGTTCAAGAGCGTCTTTCAAATTATCAATTACATTTTTAAGTTCTTCTTGACTCGCATTCTCAATCGATTCAACCTGGTATTCCAAATCAGCTCCCGAAAAAACTTTAACTACAGCCTTATTATGCTGAGCTCTATAATTAAGACCACCAATCTTATTTCGAACCTCCATCAAAATATTCCCCAATAAATTCTGACCCCAATTCTTCGGAAAATCATCTGAACTAAGTGAACTAATAGCTTGTTTTTCAGTCATCCCGATTCCCCAGATTGGGTCTTTGTTTCTACCTCCAGCTGCTTCTACTAGAATTTTGTCACCAGTTGAAATAAGTTTCTTCGTAAGTTCGGGACTTTGTTTGAATTTCATATACACCCCATTTCGAACAATTCGGTACTTATTAGCTCCCCATTTAGTATCAGTGAACCCCTTTACTTTTCTTCCAAGTCTCTTAGTTTCCAAAGGAGTCTTTGCCTTCATGATTTTACTGTAAATTTCATGATCCTTGAACAATAATGCTTTCTGAGCATGCATGTATTGTTCAACTGTATGATACTTTACATCTTTAACTGTGAAACTATCTCTGTAAAAATTAGACAAATATCCATTGGCCTTAGTTGATCCATAAAAAAACAAATAACGCTCCGGGATTCTTTGAATGTTCATTGTACAGTTTATCAGGGTTTGCTTATCAACACTATATAGAATCTTTAGTATCTTAGATTTTGAAATACCGAGATCATGTTTTGATGGAAATTTCATAACCCAATTACTATTTGCCATTAATCGCAAAGTTATCGAAATCCTTTGTTTACGTGATATACGTTTATTATCTACCATATCAGTTTTACGTGCTAGTATTTCATGCTTCCATTTCCATCTTGATTCTCCAGACATAACAACTAACGTACCTGGTTTTAAATAAAACACACTATCTGGATAACCTTCACGACTGAATATAAAGTTAGTACCAGATCCTAAACTTAAAGTAATAACCGGTTCTCCAAATACATTTTTATCAATATGCTTTCCAATTCCTTCCCCTGGTTCATATTTATTAATGATGATCTGCTCTGGTCCAGTTTTTGGTAAAATTCCTATATTTATTAGTTTATTGTCTAAAATTTTTAAACATTCTGGTTGGTCAGATGCTTTTTCAAGAGCTCCCTTTGTAGAATAGTCATATAATCTAATATAATGTTGAACTTTTCTTCTTAATGGTTTTCCAAATGGTCCCATTTTATTATGCCATTCTTGATCATGTACGCATTTTAATAATTCTTCCTGTATGTCTTTAGAAATGAATTTTTCAATAATGTATAATCCAGGAATAGGGCTTAATATTTCAAGATTTTTCATTTAATAATACTAAATGATTTTTGTTATAGTTATCTGTGTAATAATTTTGTCAATATGGTTCTTTTGGCCTCTTGATAAAGACTTTGAAATTCAAAGACCCCATCACCCACAAAAATACTCTGATTTACCTGAAAACCATCCAGATGTACAGAATTTTTACAAAGAAAGCCTTGCTAATAAAGAAACAGTAAAGAAATACACTGAATTAGGTTACAAAAAGACCAAAATTCCTAAAAAAATATTTGAATATCTCAAAAATGCCTGCGAAACTACAGATCGTATCAAAGAAAACGTCTTTCCACGAAGTTCAAGCGGACCCCCTCCTTACCTAATTGTTATACCCGAATCCAAAAAGACTTGGATAACTAATACAATTCAACCAATTTTAGAACAATGGATTGGAATTCCCCTCAAACATGAAGCAACTTACGGTATGAGAGGTTATAGAAAAGGAAGTTCCTTGCGAATGCATGTTGATAGAGATAACCACGTTATTTCAGCTATTTTGCACATAGGAAGAGAATGTCAAGGGAATGAAGTGGAAAAATGGCCACTAAGGGTAATTGGACATGATACTATTGAGAAAAATATTTACATGGAACCAGGAGATCTAGTATTGTATGAATCAAGATCAGTCATGCACGGAAGACCAGAACCATGCCCTTGTTTTGAGTATATTAACCTATTTGTTCATTTTTCTCCAATTAAAAACGAATCGCGGCGCGATTCTTTTAACGAAGTAATATAGATAATTCCTCAATAATTGTTTGAGTTATATCACTACCGCCTACACCCACGAAATTTCCAGTTGGTCTCGGAGGTCTAGAAATACGCATCCATTTTGGTACCTTTGTTCGATCCGTTCGTGATCGTTCTGACATAGTAAGTTCACACCAGTTATTCAATTGCGTGTTGAACATATATATTGGAAATCTTGCTGGAAGTTTTTTGTATTTTTTCAATAACAGATCATAAAACATTTCTACTAACCATGCTTCTTTTCCTGCTACCTGTAATCGTTCTTTTCCCAAACTGAAACTTCCAACAAAATATAAACTTTCGGCATCACGAACCATCAAATAATCACGTTTGAGTTTTCCTTCTGCACCTGGAAAATCAGTATTTAGATACCGTGCTGCTCTAAGGACTGCACTCTTAGCCTGATCACCAGAATCAAAACGATGGTCTAATGTCATTAGGTTAGTTGGGCCTTTTAGAGCTTTAACTGCAGTTGCGTTACTTAGTTTGTTGAATTCGTATAGTTTAATTGCCGTACGACTACTATGAGCAGCTTTCATCCATGCTTTATCTGAAGGACTTTCATTACGTGTTAAAAGAATTGTATCTGTTGTCATTTCTTGTTTAATTAAAACTAGCCTTAATTAAATGAGGCTTTTAAACCAATTGTTAGAAATTGACCAAGAACGTGTTAGAAGAGAAAAAGTTGTTTTGCATACTATTTGGGATCGTCTTGTAAACAGAATTAAAATTTCCATGAGAGCTAAATCATCTGCATGTGTTTTTAAAATTCCTGAAATGATCCCTGGGTATCCTTTGACTAATATTCCTAAAACTATGGAATATCTCCTTAAAAAAATTCAACACGAAGGTATCTTAGGGGTGCAGATCAGCCTGTTAGAAATTTACATTGCTTGGGACCCTAATGCCATCCGTGAACTTGCCAAACGTAAACGCCAAAAACATTCACAAGCTGCGCGCCCTAACCAAGTTACTCAAATTACTCAAACTCGTGATGACGATTTCATTGATCTTATGATTCGTGAAAAGATTAAGGACTCTAAAAATTGATAATATTTCATACCTTAACTGTTTAATATACTACGTACTAAAGATGAAAGATTTTCTTGAACTAACTAGGCCTCAAAAAGTTAAAGATATTGTTGGAAATGCCACCGTTATTAAAAAACTTAAAACAGCCCTTGAAAATGACAAAGGCGGTTTTATGATTGTTGGAGTTTCAGGTATTGGTAAAACCTTGACTATGCAATTACTAGTTAGTGAACTAAACATGGATGTTATTTGGTACGATGCCTCTAATATTAATACTGAAAGACTAAATAAAATGGATGTTTCTCGTCGTAAGAATCTTTGGGGTAAACCTCGGGTTATCATTATAGATAATGCTAAAAATTTTCGAGATTCAACAAAGTTGATTAAGAAACTCAAAGACTCTAAGTTCCCTATTGTGATTATTTGCCAAGATGTTTATCCACTTCGTTTTGTATCAAAAGCTTGCCAAATATTCAAATTTAATAGACCAAGTAAAATACAAATACGTAACTTTCTTATCAAAAACAATATCTTCAAAAACACCGATAACCCACAAACAAAGACAAAGATTGAAGATTTAGTATCTGCTTGCCAAAATGATATTCGATTCTTGCTGATTAATGTAGGTATGAGAATGACATCAGCGAAGACAGCTTCTGAAATTAAAGGGGTTTCTGATAACTCTACCATTTTCGACCAAACTAAAATCATTTTTGACAAACGTAAGACTATGAAAGAACGATTGTCTGCATTCTGGTATGACCCTTTCTTAATGCCTTATATGGTTCATGAGAACATTGTTGGTAAAACTAATACAAAATCCACCAGCGAAGCACTTGATTATTTGAGTTTAGCAGATATTTATGGATCAGCAGGTTCAGCCGGTAAAGGGAGTATGTTTTTAACTAAGTACCAAGGTATTTGTCTGGTTGCTGCTATTAAATCTAGTGGTTACAGACCTCCGTTTCCGGTTTACACAAAATTGTTAGGAAAAGAATCGACAATTAGAGCAACTAATATTGATCAAAGTTTCAGACTTGATGTTATGCCCATGTTGTTTCCAATGATTTCCAAATTGATTACTGAACGTGAACATAAGAAAGTTTATGATATTTTTGAAGAGTACGGTATTACAAAAGATGATTATTACGATCATTTGAAAAATCATTGGTTGGGTTCTAAAATTACTATTAAATCAGCTGATAAATCTGCACTAACACGTTATAAACCTCCTAAAACAAATAAGGTTAAAGTCAAAGAGAGTGTCGCGTAAAACGTCTTTCAAAATTAATATTAACGTGAATTAAATGCCCCAGTCTGTAAAAAAGAAAAAACTACGTATAGGAAAATTTAACCCCGAGATCTTGAGATATCGTTTAGCCAAAGGATACTGTCCAACCATAGTAGTACTCGGCAAGAGAGGTACAGGCAAGTCTAATGGCTACAACACTCCCGTAGTTATGTCAGACGGATCATTAAAAATGATACAAGATGTAAAAATAGGAAATCAATTAATGGGGGATGATTCTAAACCTCGGACAGTTATCTCTACTTCTAAAGCAAAGGAACCTCTTTTCAGAGTTAAGCAGAAATCAGGTGATGATTATATTGTTAACGCAGATCACATACTCTCACTTATGATTGTTTCAACTAATACTCCAGAAAAACCTATTAATTTACAAGGTAAACAGTTTTATAGAGGTGATACTATTGACATTTCAGTTAAAGATTATCTCAAACTCTCAAAAACTACTCGTCAAGCTAATTTGAAAGGATATAAAGTTTCCGTCGAATTTCATGAAAAGTTACAAACGATCGATCCTTACATAATCGGTGCGTGGTTAGGAGATGGAGCATCATCTGGATTAGGTTTTACAAATAAAGATTCAGCTGTTTTGAAATACCTTTCTGATAAACTCCCTGAATACAACTGCTATTTAAAACGAAAGGAATCAGCCGAATATGGATATTATTTTCACACTACTAAACCTAAAGAAAAGGGCCTTCATGTTAATGGTTTATTGGATTCATTTAAAGAACTAAACTTAATCAATAATAAACACATCCCTCAAATTTATAAAACAGGGAGTCGTGGACAGAGATTGGAACTTTTAGCTGGATTACTAGATACCGATGGAACCTTAGATTGGGCCAATAATTTTGAAATTACTCAAAAGAATTATAAATTAGCTAAAGATATAGAATTTGTTGCAAGATCTCTCGGGTTTAAATGCAATATTAAAGAATGTAATAAATCTTGTCAAACTGGAGCTACTGGAATTTATTACAGAATGCACATTACTGGTAAAGGTATTGATCAGATACCTTGTAAAATTCCTCGCAAACAAGCCAGACCTTACAAACAGAATAAGTTCAGTTTATGCACTGGAATAGATATTCAACCAGTAGACCAAAGTTATTACGACCAAGGAGAAGAATATCACTACAGATACTCAATTCAAATAGATGGAAATCAAAGATATTTACTAGGTGATTTTACGGTGACTCACAATAGTACTTTGGTATCTGATTTACTGTATTACTTAAAAGATCATTTACCAATGGTTGTAACTATGTCTGGTAGTGAAGATGGTAATCATTTTTATAGACAATATTCTCATCCAGCATTGATTCACGGTCAATATAAACCTGAAATTGTTAACAGTATGATCAAGAAACAGAAGGAAAAGTTGAACAAATGTGATCAGCACGGAATTGACCCTACTACACGACCTGATTTGAATGTAGGATTTTTATTAGATGATTGTGGGTACAAAGGTCGTAAAATTATGGGTTCTGAAGACATGGCTCAAATTTTTCAAAATGGACGTCATCTCAAGGTTATAACAATTATTAGCCTGCAGTATATGATGGGTCTTCCCCCTGAAGCTCGTACAAATATAGATTATGTATTTGCGCTTAGGGAAAATATTGTATCGAACCAAAGAAAACTTTTTGATAACTTCTTTGGAGTTTTTCCAAAATTTGCTCAATTTCAGGAAACTTTTGCAGAATGTACAAATAATTACGAATGTCTGGTGTTAGATAACAATTCTAATAGCACAAATGTTACTAAATGTGTCTATTGGTGGAAAGCTACACCGGATCGAAAATTTAAGATAGGATCTCCTCAGCTTTGGGAATATTTAAATTCGCGTTACGATCCTAGGAGAAATAACAACGATGAAGATGACAATATTGGACCCGAAAGAAACTCAGGGATTGCAGTTTCTAAAGGACCGATGGTTGAAATTAATAATCCTAGAAATCAATCACAACCCAGCCAGGTTACAGGGAATAATAATAATTACAATTACCCCCAAAAGGATCACAGAGACCAATATCATAAGAGACGTTAATTAGTTACATCGGAGAAAATGCGTTCATTTTTAAGTATCGCATAGCTATACTTTAATTTCTTGTAAGTTATTAAAAGAAATGGCTCGCAAATCTCGTTCATGTAAAAAAGGATACCGCCGGCATTCTAAGACAAAACGTTGCCGTAAAATTAAACGCCACAGCACAAGAAGAAAGAAATGTACCCAAGGTTACGTTCGTTCCGCTAGTGGACATTGTGTAAAACTCTTTGCTAGCTCCGCCGCTGGACGTTACCACAAACAAAAGAGCTACACTTACAAAGGTAAAAGCAGACGCCGCTCTAAGCGCGGACGCCCTCGCGGAAGCAAAAACAGACGCAAGTCTCGCCGTTCCAGACGCAAGTCTCGTCGTTCCAGACGCCGCAGACGTTCTCGCCGTTCCAGACGCAGACGTTCACGCCGTTCCAGACGCCGCAGAAAGACTAGCAAAAAAGGAAAATATACCACCAAGAAATCACGTAGTTCTCGATCACGTTGTCGTCAAGGATATTACAGACACCCTTCAACTAAACGTTGCCGTAAAATTGCTGGGTTGAAGAAGAAACTTAAAAAGACAAAGGTCATTAAAAAGACTAGCTTTTTAGAAAAGGTTTTCAAAGATAAATCTGGTGCCAAGAACTACTTCGGTCAAGTTAAAGTAGCTGGATTTTAAAACTCGAAGAACGAATCGCACCGCGATTCTTTAATCATATGTCAATTAGTTACAGACATTTACAAATTTGAGTAAATGTATGTTAAAAACTCAAAGAACTAAAAAGAGCTGATTATGGGAATGAATATTTCCAAGTAAATCAAATAATTCAACTCGTTAAAGAAACAGTTCGATGAGCAGAAAAAATGTTGCTCATTTTGTTGCTCATGTTGCTCATTTTTTTAAGATGTTATTAAACATCATCAAAATTTTAAAATCAATTTTTTATGATGTGATTTTTTCCTAAATGTTTCTCATTTTGAGGGGGGGGGAGCAAGCTTCAAAAACCTTGACAATTGAAAATAGTACATCACTAGTTGTAATGAGGGGAGGGGGAATTCTGAAAATCTGGTCAATTTTTAATTCAAATTCCAGATGTTAGTCGATATTTTTTTCCAACTTTTTCAAAATTGCTTCGCTCCCCCCCCCTCGAAATGAGAAACATTTAGGAAAAAATCACATCATAAAAAATTGATTTTAAAATTTTGATGATGTTTAATAACATCTTAAAAAAATGAGCAACATGAGCAACAAAATGAGCAACATTTTTCCCGCTCAGTTGGAATAAATGAGCAACAAAATGAGAAACATTTTTTTCACTCTTCTTAAAGAAAAGAAAGACAAGTATTAAATGGTACAATATCAATGTCCAAGATGTGGTTATAAATCTAGCAAATACAATGTCAAACGACATATTAAAAATATTAATCAAAAAAGTTGCGCACTTGTATTAAATGACATAGTTCCAACTGAAGAACATATCATTATTTTAAACAACTCTTTTAATTGCGAATTTTGTCAGAAATCTTATACTACAAAATCTAGTCTTAAAAGACATCAAGTAACTACTTGCCAAACACGTATTAAACAACTAGAAAGTGAAAATGCTCGTTTACAAGAAAAACTCAAAGAAGTTGAATTAAAACAACAAACCAATAGCACGACCATCAATAATCCCACCTTCAATATTCAAATCAATGTTAACGGTTACCGACAAACATCATTCGAACACCTAACCGACCGTAAATATAAACGTGCAATCGGTCGAATGATTTACTCAGTACCTCAAATGATTGAAAATGTACATTTTGATCCCAAAGTACCGGAAAATCATAATATTTACATATCAAATATCAAAAACAAGTATGCGATGGTTTGGGATGGTAATAAATGGTGTAGTAAACCACAAGATCAAGTGATAGATCAACTGATTAACGACCAGGAATATGCTATTGAAGAATGGTTGGGAGAAGGGGATAACTTTCCGAAGGAGATGAAAAAATTTAATGAATATCTTGAAAAGAAAGAAAACTCTAACAAGGCAGAGGAAATTAAAGAAGTAATTAAAGAAGAAGTGAAATTATTATTATACAACAATCGTAAAATAATCACTTTTAAAACATAATATTCAAACAAATGCAAGCATTGAGATTTTACCCAACGACACAACGTACAGCCATTGTCAAATTAATGGAAATACTCATTGATCTAGTTAACTCCTGGACAAATACTGGAGATCCTCCATTTAGCCCTTTTTTCGATCGTAATGACCAGGCTTTACAAGAAGTTCGTAGCGTAGGAAAAACCCTAAACGAAATTGGAGGATTTAAGTTGATGTCGACTGTTTGCAATGCGATTCCCGAATATCATCGTCGAGAACTAGATTTTGCTTGGAACGATATTGGGAACTGGAGGGCTTAATAGTACGACAATTTTTATAAGTATCTGCAAAACATTTAATGTAATTTAAACCAAAAGTATCATAACATATACGATTGGATCTGCTTATACATTGAGTTCGTGTATTGTGTGGTGAGGGTGGTCCAACGAGTTGGACCTTCATTTTACAGTATAACCACAATCACGAAAAATTTTAAGTTGAAGGTCGAGAAAATCACGACATTCCTCGTCACCGATGTTAATTGGAATATAATTTATATCGAAGACGAAACGAAAAACCAAATCAAATGAACAGCGAACAAGGCAATCTAATGTATGTCCTTGAATAGAACTTACGTTGATATATTTTATTATATTCATAACCCACCTTACAAAATATTCCATAAATTTAACGTTTTTCATAGAAATAAGTACATCTTTTTCTAAATCGGTAAGTTCAAAAGGTTGTCGGAGTTTGGTTTTAATTCTTTCTAAAGTTTTTACATACATGTATTCTACTCGGTTTTGAATTTCATAAACATTTCTCTTATTAACAAATTTCATTATAAATATCAAAAACTTTTTTTGCTTAAGAATTTTACACTATTGTTTTTAAATGTTCTATCATGACAATTTCTTTTATAAAGCTTGTAAAAATGGGGACCGAGAACAGATCGATAAATTGATCAAAAAGGGTGCGCACTGGAACCATGGACTAGAAGGTGCATGTCTAGGTGGACACATTGAACTAGTCAACCTAATGATCGAAAAGGGAGCTACCTGGTTGGATGGTGGACTCCGGAATGCATGTCAGGGTGGACATCTTGACCTGGTCAACATAATGATCGAAAAGGGTGCTACTAACTGGGACGGAGGGCTCGAAGGTGCATGTCGTGGTGGACACCTTGACCTAGCCAACTTAATGATCGAAAAGGGTGCTTGGAACCGAAACGATGGACTCCGAGGTGCATGTCGTGGTGGACACCTTGATCTGGTCAACCTAATGATAGAAAAGGGTGCTACGTACTGGAATGGTGGACTTGGAGGTGCATGTCTAGGTGGACACACTGACATGGTAAACATAATGATAGAAAAGGGTGCTACAAGATGGGACTGGGGACTCACGGGTGCATGTCGTGGTGGACACCTTGATATAGTCAATCTAATGATCGAAAAGGGAGCTACAAACTGGGACTGGGGACTCTATAATGCATGTCGGGGTGGACAGCTTGAAATAGCTAACTTAATGGATAAGGGTGCCCGTGACTGGAACTTGGGACTCCTAGGTGCATGTATGGGTGGACACATTGAATTGGTCAACTTGATGATCAAAAAGGGTGCTACTAACTGGAACAGAGGACTCCAAGGTGCATGTACGAAAACCCATGGCATGTGGACGAGTCCTAGACATCTTGACATGGCCAACTTAATGATAGAAAAGGGAGCTGACATTACTTCATTGTCTATTTACGACTTGGGTAAACTAAGAAGGATGAGGTTAGACGAATTTATTGAAAACCATCTGGTAAGGGTCGAAAATCGAAAAAAATTGTTTATCGTAGACTTTCAAAGAGACCTGATGAACAGAACGGAAAAGTACCTTTGACCTCAAGAGCTTAGGCGTTTGTTAGTGAGGGTAAACAACAATGGACCTTTACGAAGCTTGTAAAAATGGTAATCGAGAACAGGTTGACCAATTGATTGTAAAGGGAGCTACTGACTGGAACGGAGGGCTCGAAGGTGCATGTCGTGGTGGACATATTGACCTGATTAATCTAATGATAGAAAAGGGTATCAGTAATTGGAACTGGGGACTCATGGGTGCATGTGAGGGTGGACAGCTTGAAATGGCAAATTTAATGATAAAAAAGGGTGCCAGTTACTGGAACTGGGGACTCATAGGTGCATGTCGTGGTGGATACCTTGAAATGGCCAACCTGATGATCGAAAAGGGAGCTACTGACTTGAACTGGGGACTCTGGGGTGCATGTCGTGGTGGACACCTTGACCTAGCCAACTTGATGATTGAAAATGGTGCTACAAACTGGGATTTGGGACTTAATGGTGCATGTCGGGGTGGACATCTTGAACTTGCCAACCTGATGATAGAAAATGGTGCTACCTTATGGGATAATGGACTCTGGAGTGCATGTTTGGGTGGACACCTTGAACTGGTTAACTTAATGATCGAAAAGGGAGCCCGTGACTGGAACTTGGGACTCCAAGGTGCATGTACGAGAAGAACCCATGGCATGTGGACGAGTCCTAGACATCTTGACCTAGCCAACTTAATGATAGAAAAGGGAGCAGACATTACTTTATCGCCCAAATATTACTTAAATAACCTAAAAATGCTGAGGTTGAACAAGTTTATTGAAAACCATCTGGTAAGGGTCGAAAACCGAAAAAACTTGTTTATCGTAGACTTTCAAAGAGACCTTATGAACCGAACAGAAAAGTACCTTTGACCTCAAGAGCTTAGGCGTTTATTAGTGAGGGTAAAAGTTATGGATCTTTACAAAGCTTGTAAAAATGGTGATCGAGAACAGGTTGACCAATTGATTGTAAAGGGAGCTACCTTGTGGAACAATGGACTCGGAGGTGCATGTCGTGGTGGACACATTGGTATTGTTAATTTAATGATCGAAAATGGAGCCTGTAACTGGAACTCTGGACTCGAAGGTGCGTGTCATGGTGGACACATTGACCTTGTAAACTTGATGATTGAAAAGGGTGCTACTAACTGGAACTTGGGACTCAGAGGTGCATGTCGTGGTGGGAACCCTAATATTGTAAACTTGATGATCGAAAAAGGAGCTACGGACTGGAACAGAGGACTCGAATGTGCATGCTGGGGTGGACATATTGAACTCGCCAACTTAATGATAGAAAAGGGAGCAGACATTACTTTATCGCCCAAATGTTACTTAGATAACCTAAGAAAGATGAGGTTGAACAAGTTTATTGAAACCCATCTGGTAAGGGTCGAAAATCGAAAAAACTTGTTTATCGTAGATTTTCAAAGAGACCTGATGAACAGAACGGAAAAGTACCTATGAAATCCAGCTTAGGCGTTTATTAGTGAGGGTAAACAACAATGGACCTTTACGAAGCTTGTAAAAATGGTGATCGAGAACAAGTTGACCAAATGATTAAAAAGGGTGTCAGTAACTGGAACTCAGGACTCCAGGGTGCATGTGAGGGTGGACACCTTGAACTAGTTAACCTGATGATCGAAAAGGGGGCTACTGACTGGGACTGGGGACTCTATAATGCATGTATGGGTGGACACCTTGAACTAGTAAATCTAATGATCGAAAAGGGAGCTACCTGGTGGGATAATGGGCTCTGGGGTGCATGTCTTGGTGGACACCTTGATTTTGCTAATCTAATGATCGAAAAGGGTGCTACCAATTGGGACATGGGACTCTACCATGCATGTCTGGGTGGACATCTTGATCTGGCCAACCTAATGATTGAAAAGGGGGCTACTTACTGGAATTGTGGACTCTACTATGCATGTGAGGGTGGACATATTGACCTGGTCAACCTGATGATCGAAAAGGGTGCCGACTGGGACGGAGGGCTCGAAGGTGCATGTCGTGGTGGACACCTTGACTTAGCCAACTTAATGATAGAAAAGGGAGCAGACATTACTACATTAACCAAAAATAACTTAGATGAACTAAGAAGGATGAGGTTGAACAAGTTTATTGAAATCCATCTGGTAAGGGTCGAAAATCGAAAAAACTTGTTTATCGTAGACTTTCAAAGAGACCTGATAAACAGAACGGAAAAGTACCTATGACACTCAAATAGTTTTTAAGCTTAGACTTATATATGTTAAAATAAAAAACCATGGCATTAAAAAGAATCACAAAGGAACTCAAAGAAATCCAATCAAATCCACCGCACAATTGTAGTGCTGGACCAAAGGAAGATCAAGATGATATGTTCAAATGGTCTGGAACTATAATGGGGCCTTCTGACAGTCCTTACGAAGGTGGATTATTTATACTAGATATAACCTTTCCAACTAATTACCCTTTTAAACCTCCTAAAATTAACTTTACTACAAAGGTATATCATCCAAACATCAATTCACAAGGTAACATTTGTTTAGATATTTTGAAAGATCAATGGAGTCCAGCTTTGACAGTTTCAAAGGTATTGTTGAGTATTTGCAGCTTACTGACAGATCCCAATCCTGATGATCCGTTAGTAGGTGAAATTGCACGCCAGTATACATCTAACCGAAAGGAGTTTGACCTAGAGGCTAGTAAATGGACACAGAAGTATGCAAGTTAAAAGTGTTCCTTTGGGTTATAAAGGAAATAATAAATAAATAATGAAATACACATACGGAATTGCAGTTCTGACTGTCATTATGGTATGTTACAATATCAGAACCGTTTTAAGTATTATCCCTTACTTAATATTAATTGAATATGCTCGTTGGCGTATTACAGTCTAACCGTTTGCGGCGTCGCTTAAGACGTTATATTGGGGAAAATCTGTTTCATTGACATGATTGAATCAACATTAATTAACATAGAAACCAAGAAATAACAGATAACTGATACAAGGGAAAGAATAAATCCAGTACTATGTTCGTTAACTGGCATTCCCTTAACTAATAGGTCTCCTTTATCATTCGTAGTGTTACCAACTGATTGGTTTTGTACGATAAGAGCTGCAAGAGCGAAGGAGAATGCGGCAACAAGAATTACATTACCTCCAAGTTTGAGGTAACTTACTGGAATAAGAATATCTTCAAAGAATCCTGCAATACTTTGAGCAAACCCAAAATCATAGATACCTAAAGCAGTAGCCATCATAAGGAATGCAATAATACCAAAGATTGCAGCTATCCAAGGGAGAGCTAAGTTTGCTGCACAACAATCTACAGCTGGATCTTCGCATGAAGAGAATCCACTACATGTTTCAATTTTGTCTCCCGAAGGAGTGTAGTTTACATAGATTGAAGCAATACCGCAACCGATGGCAACGGTAAGGACAAAGAGAGAAGTTATGCTTACTTTGTTCAGATCTTGAAAGAAATCGATAGCTTTGGCGGCTTGAGTAAATCCGAATCTCATTTTTAATAACTGTCAAGAAAATGTTCGGTTAAAGTTTTTAGATATTACCATAACTTAATGTAAATGAACATTCTAAATAACGTTAAAGAAAACTTCAGCAATCCTTCTGAAAAATGGAATCAAATGAATAACTTCCAAAGAAGTTCTATGATCCTAAGTTTAGCTGTCGGAGTCATATTACTAGGATTAGTTATTGCTAGAAAAATTCCTAAAGGACGCGATTACTTAACACCTATTCTAAGTAGTTTAGGAGCAGATGGATTTGTTGCCCTTATAGGTGTACTTTATGTACTAGTTGGTGGGTTACAGTGGGGAGGTTAAAGAATCGCATAACTCTTTTGAGTTTTTAAACCGACTTAAAAAAACATCTTCAATGATAAAAAAAGTATGGAACTTAATGAAGACACTCTAGATGTATTTCGGGATGATGTAACTAGTTTTGCTCAGATAGATCGTCTTATAGAGAATTACAAAGGGCAGTTAAAACCAATACAAGAAAAGATAAAAGAATTGAGAAATCAGAAAAAGGAGTTAGAAGGAGACATATGCAGTACTTTGGGTCGTAATAGTCTTAAACAGATTGAGTCTCCCGATATTGGAGTAGTACTAGAATACCAAGTAAAAAAGTCTATGGTACCGATTACTCAGAAAACGGTTAAAGAAAAAATGCAGGATTTTTATAAATTACCTCATGGACCAGGATCCGATCTTTCATTTAATTCCAAGAGTCCTGAAGAAAAAGGTTTAGAAATGTTTGCTTATATATACGGTAAAGAGAACAGAAATTATAAAGAAACAGAAAAACTTAAAGTAAAACCAATACAAGAAAGCTAAGAATCACTGCGACTCAAAATTTCCACACGACTGGTACTACAGGCCTAGTAACATTTTGTACTTGCGACTGTACTTGCAACTGTACTTGCAACTGTAGTTTATTTTGAAGAGCCATATTTTCGTAAAGTTCTTTTTCTTCGATTGTTAGTGACTTCCACTTCTGCCTTACTGCCTTTTTAATATTGCGATAATGAGCTCCAGGATTAATCCGTTTTAGTCTATCTTTATGATTATCTGAAAAAATCATATAACCATAAATATGTCCTGTATTAACTATGTCAGTGTTGATAATGTCAGGAAATACCGGAACAGCATAAACTGCTTGGTCAACTTCAACTTCTTGAACTTCTTTTGCTACAGGAATGTTCATTATGTGTGATTTGTTGTAAGTTATACTTCTAAGCAATCTACTATTTTAGAAAATCTTTAGTACACGAATGCGGTTCAAACTAACGAAAAGAAACTTAAAGGATACTAAATGAACGTCAAGGCTAAATACCGTAAGACTGATATTAATGAACCAGTAGGATTTTATGATCCCCCGACTACTAGTTGTCAAGACATGATTGGTCTTAGAACTAATGATACCTCAACTGACGTTGGTTATCCTAGTCAGAAATATAAATTTATCAAGAAATTAGGGGATGGAAGTGCTAGTACTATTCACCTTGGTGAACGAATTGAAGACAGTAAAACAGTTATTATCAAAATGATATCAAAAAGAGATGAATGGAGAAAGGAATTGAGTATTCTCAAAACTATGTCAGAATCAACAACTGGTAGAATTTTGAAGTACCTTGATTACTATGAATCTCAAAGAAGTAGTTATATAGTAACTGAATTTTATGAAGGATTCGATCTATTTGAACATATAGATCTAAATGTACCGTATTCTGAACAACAAGCATACCAATTAATGATAGAAATGTGTAAATGTATTAAAGAATGTCATGACCGAGGTATTGTTCATTTGGATATTAAGTGTGAAAATTTCATGGTTAAGCAAAATCAATTATTCCCAATTGAAACTGGAAATGTAGTTCTTATTGATTTTGGTCATGCAGAAGTTAACAAAGAAGATGAAAATATTGGGGAACTGAAAGTTGGATTCAACTACGGTACTACATTCTATTTATGTCCAGAAGGATACGAAAAGATATTCTCTAGTAAAAGTGATATTTGGACCCTTGGGGTTTGTTTAAGTTTGTTATTGACAAGTGATTACCCATTTTTAGGAGATGAACAAGAATATATGTGGAATGCAGTTCATGAACAAATTCATTTGAGTAAACCTGTTTCTAAAAGATCCAGTGTCATTATTTCACTTTGTCTTCAAACAGATCCAGATAAACGTCCAACAATAGATCAATTAATTAGTATGTTAGAAAAACTCTAAGGAAGCGTTCAAATTACGGATTAATTATTTATGGATTAACAAATGCAAGCGCAAACAAAACAAACACCCCCAACCGAAGATGAAAAGAAGAGAGCTTTCGAAATGAGGGCTGAATTAAAAATTTACCAATTGTATCAGTTAGCTGAGGTTATTAACTTGGCTAGTACTCGTTCAGCATTCCGTGGAGCAGAACTAAGTCATGTAGGGGCTCTTTTTGACAATTTGAGTCTAGGAGTAGACAAAGCATTTAAAATCGCAAGGGAACAGATAGCTTCTGAAGCTTCTGAAGCTACTAAACCTTTAGAACCTGTTCCTGAAGAACCTGTTCCTGAAGAACCTGAAGAAACGGTAGTTGAGGAAGAGTCAAAGACTGTAAATATGGATTAAATTTCGTTCTTCGAGTTTTTAAAAGAATCGCAGTGCGATTCGTTAACACTATTCGAGTTTTTAAAAGAATCGCAGTGCGATTCGTTAACACTATTCGAGTTTTTAAAAGAATCGCAGTGCGATTCGTTAACACTATTCGAGTTTTTAAAATTAAGTACAGTGGATAGTACTTAATTTTTCTATCTAATACCAGCGTTTTTTAGATGGGTTCCATATATCACCTTTTTTAATACCAGCTTCATATTCTCTAATTTTATCTGGAGTCACATAATCATTATCAATTAACCATTTTGTAACATCTGGGCGTTCATATTGTAAAGTTCTCAAACCTAACAAATTAATATCACCTTGTAGATCTCGTTGACAAGGTACTTCAAGTGTATATTTTTCTAACATGTATTTGGCAGGATCTATTAGTCCGCACATTACTAGACCGAAGAAATCACAATCATTGGGTCCATGTCCCGTTTTACACTTCTGTTTCTTCGGGAAAAAATTTTTATATTTGTTTTCCATTTATTAATTCAGTATTTTTGTTCTTAAACTCTTTAAAGGTCACCAAAAGACCCATCTCCATCACTTTCACTATCATCAACAACAGTGTTTTCCGTACCACTCTGAGGTTTGATGTCAACACCAAATATAAGTGTTCCGGAAAATGTTCGACCCCCTGGTTGATTTGGGTATCGACGTCGTGCATGTTTATTAATTGAAATTCCGAAATCTGCAAAAGGTCCAAGATAATACTGACTACTCCATTTAAATGCTCCCAAATATTGTTCACGACAATGATCATTGAATGCAGTAACAAAAGTCTTTTCTGGGCAATAAATTGTTTTCGAATCTCCAAGAATAACATGTTCTGAACTAAGAAAGTTGATAAGTGCATTGGAATCTTCTGCCATTTGTTCCTTGGTTTCTTTGAAAAATTCTGGAAGGATATCCCAAATACCCTTTTTACCGTATTCTTCAAGTGCCCAGAGGTAACCTTTGTTTGAAGCTTGCATAATGAACCCGATTTCTTTTTGGATCTTTTCACCTAAACGAGTATCACCTTCTCCTTTTCGAACTTTATAATTAAAAGGGTAAACAACTACACGACGGGTCATCGAACCGGCATTATCTGTATAATTTGGAAGTTCATTCCCTGCCAACATACCTGGTGCTCTGAAACGCTGTGATCTAGCTTGTTTAAATTTGGTATTTACTTGAACCATTTCACCAGTAATAATACTTTGGAATTCTGCTTGTTCAAGTGAAAGATTTCCTTTGATTTCTGGACCAATAAATACTTTTTTGTCAACTAATGCACTTAAACCGAACTTCTTTTCAATGTTGTTACTCAAAATACCTACATCAGCCGGTTCATATAATTTAGCAATGATATTGTCAAGAATTGTTGATTTACCAGACCCTGCTTGACCTAACAAGTAGGGAATAACTTGCCAATCTTCACCAAGTTCTTTAATATCATAAAGCATACGTCCAATTAGAATACACATCCAACGTTGAGCTTCTTCGGGCCATTGTTGGTATTCCATGACATGAATAAAATTTGGACAATGTTTTTTGATAATGTCAAACCAATCACCGTATTCTCTGTGAGTAGACTCAGTATCACAATCTACAAAATCAAGATCGAACAATTTACAACTAACAATACTGGCACCAACTTTCTTAGATTTAGGACCAGTAAATGGAATCCATTGATCAGTCCATTTTTCATTTTCTGAGTCCCATTTCTTTGTAATATAGATTCCGTTATTAAAACTGAAGACGTGACGATCACGGACAAGATCATCAAATTCTCCTTCCAATGAAACAGTGAGGTCTTTAGTTGATGCTTCAAGATTATTTTTGGCCACAGTACGATTAGACCACATTTTAAAATTGAAATCTTTACGAGTTGAATCAAGAATGAATTCTTCAATGGACATTGCAGGTTTCCAAGCATGTGTATCATAACCATCTTCGTTATAAATTTTCTGATAACACATACCTCTTCCGTCAACTACGTAACGACGGTATTCTTTTCTATGTAATTGTTCGTAAAGATACATTAATAACGATTGATAAGGGCTTAATTTCTCATAATCAATTTCAGTAAAACGAAAAAGATCTTGTTTAGTAAGTCCTTCTGCTTTTCCAACTTCTTCCTGGGTCATCGAACTTTTGAGATACAAGCTAAATTGAATAGCATTATCAGCATCAATAACTGCACGAAATAATTTGGCAAATTTTTGTTCATACTCAGCTCGGTCTTCTTCATTTGTAACATCTTCTTTCATAAAATGGAGATGAAGATAATTTAATTGAAAAATTATAACTTTCTTGATACGTTCAAATGCACCTACTTGTAAATTATCTAGATCATCAATGCCAAAATTATGCAATGCCAATCTTAAATAATCAAACATGTTATTTTGGTGATTCGGTTTAACGATCCATTTTTTATGAAGTTCATCCAAAATTGTGAACCTTTCATCAGAACTAGCTGTTTCTATGCGTTCTTTTATTCCAAGAGCTAGTTTCTTTGTGTGATCTAGTTCTGTTTCCATATTTGGTGAGTTATTGAGTTAAATATTTAAGGAGATTATTTTTTAAGAATCTTTACAGTACTAAATTTAAACAGGAATTGTACTATGGAGATTTTTATTAACCCTGAACCATTTTAGTGTTATTTTTTAACCGGTTACTTCTCCTTAACCGTTTCTTTGGTTGTTGATTTACAGAATAATATACAAGCGTAAATTCGTTTCCAAATATTTTACGTGTTGTACGATGAGTTTCTGATATTTCATCAAACTTGTTATAAAAAGTAAGTGCACGAACGTTCTTTGCGTTGCAATTAAAAACAATATTTGAATGGTTTTCAAATATTGTTTTCATAAGTTCAGTTCCGATACCCTGCCCTCTATATTCTGGGTGTACTGCTAAGTATTTCATTTCGTTATCATCAATTCCAACCATACCAACTATCTCACCATTATCTACGATGGTATAAAATACCATATTTTTATTATTTTTGATATCACTTAAAGCCCTTTGAGTAAATTTTTTTGAAACTCCGATAGAGTCATTTGATAATTTGTATAAGTTTTCCATTCTTTGAGTGATCTAGGTTTGATTATTTAAGGAAATTAATCTTTTAATAACCCAATGATATGACGAATAGGACCTTCCATTGACAATATCTTAGAATGTTCAGCATTTGCAAAGAATTTGTAACTCACCATTTCTTGTTGATGTTTTGACCAGAAAATTGGATATTCTAGTGCAAAACGTGGCATTGTTCCGTCACCAGTGTAGTAATCTGGATAGCTAAATTTCTGACTGGCAGGTAACTCAAGTTGATAAACAGGATAGTTCTTTTGTGGGTTTGAAGTAAGTGACATTTTATACTTGTAACTACTTTCTGTATTAAGTCCGTCTCCACAAACTATAAAAACTGGAACTTCTGGTGCTTTCATACAAGCTTTTCGAATAGGTTCTGAATTTTTGTAAACAGTTGCTGCTTCTAAACTAACATTTTCAATTAGTTTAGGTATATCATAACTTGTATAGGTTACATTGTTCAAATGAACCAATGGATTATCTCCGTAAACTTCTGGGCACGGTAACATCATACTTAATCCTGAAAAGTTTCTAACCGCACCTGTAAAATTGTTACTAATTTGAGAATCGGCTAATGGAACTTCCGGACCAGACAGCATAGCTCTCAAAGCTTTTGGACTTCCTCCAAATGCTCCATTCACACTGACAAAACACTTTATGTAATTACGTTTCCATTCAGGAACAGCATTTGATAAGAAATAGTTAGCAACCATAGAACCAAGATCATGTCCAATAATCATAGCTGGGTATCCTTGAAGTGAGCAAGTACGTTCGATTAGGTTAGTCAAGCTTAAGCACCATGCATCAAGTTCTTTTGGGTCAGAAATTTTACGGAAATCGTATCCGGCACCAAAAAGGTTTTCACCTTCGGTATAACCCATAGCACCCAATGCTTCAGTTAAGTTATCATATGCAGATCCAAATTTGAGACTACCAAAACTATCTGTTGAGGTACGAACACCTGTAGAATTAGCCATACCTCCATCTTCAGTTGGCATAACCTTAATGTTATCAGCCCAACAGTAGTTAGAAAGTGATTTTTCTGTATCTGGGTACCAAAGTTTCACAAAAGTATCTTGAACTTGTTTACAACTCCAAGCATCCTGGCGTTCAAAATTTCCAGATTCGTCAACTGATTTGACACTTTCTACAGAATCTTTGTTCCAAGTCGCGTAAATCGGAGTAGCCCCAAGACCAGGAACAATAATTACAGGGCATAATTTCTTAGTTTTAAACAATTTACGATTAAATTGTCCAACCCCATTGGTATTGAATGGCCCACGGGGAGCAGTTTGATTGGAAAGTTTAAGTTTTTGAACAAGATCAAAAAGGTTAAAATCTTGACCGGTATTTTTAGGATAAAAATTTAGAAAAAGCGGTAACCCTGATCCTGCTGGTGAAAGATTGCGGGGCATCGAATCCTGAGAACCTATAATGCTTGCAAAACCTTCCTTCTGATTGCTAAACATAAGGACTAGAATGGTAATCAATCCAACTCCAACTGGAATTAAAGTTTGTAAAGTATCGGACATTTATAAGTACCGTGAAATAAAATTAATTCAGAATGAACATTACAAAAATAAATACTAAAAGTATAGCTAAGAGTATAGCTCTTTTCATTTGTTCAATTTGTTTTTTCATTTGCCTTTTTGCCTTATTCATTTGCCTTTTTGCCTTATTCATTTCCCATATTCTGTAATTTTCATTAAACTCTGGTGATGGCTCCCGTGGTGGCCTCCGAGATAATTGTATCATGATAGTTATACCAGTATACCAGTATACTCTATGCTAGTTAGTTCTTAGATTTAAAGAATTCCTTAATTGAGCTACCAGGGTCTTCTTTTACACCTGGGGTTTTTTTAGCCTCTGTATCAGCATCTTTTTTGAATTCTGCAAGTGAATCGCGAATTTTTCTTTCTGCATGATCAAAGTATGGTTTAAAATCATATTGTGTGGCGACGTATGCTCCGGTAACAAATCCCATAATGAATTTACTGGACATTGCTTCTCTTATAAATAGGAAACTGAAAAAACATCCAACAATTATCTCTCTCATCTTTAACTTTTAATTAACAGAATTCTTTTGTTTCTGAGCCACTGGCTTTGCCCTGAATTAATCTAACAAAGTTACGGGCTTCGTCCTGAATTAAACCCTTGGTTTAATTTAAAAGATGAAGAACGAAAAGTGGAATTTATCTAAACTTACCTACATTTTACTAACTTTGATAGGTGTTCTTTTAATTGTTCTTGTTATCCTAGGAACTTGCACAGATACTTTCAAAAGTGTGGGGATTTATAAACTTCCAGTTTTGGAAGCCCAGAAAACTTCACGTTTGGGTAATTTAATGAGTTTGCCTTCTCCACCTAAAGGGTTGACTCAGCTTGAAAGGGGTACGGTACCTAGATTTAAAAGAAGTCATGAACTTCCTAAACCTAAACCACCAGTAAGCAGTAGTGAAGTTTCCAGTGAAGAACCTTCAACAGGATGGATGCCTTCTTTGAAGTTGTTTACGCCTAATAATCCAAAACCCAAAATGAAAGAACCTTCACTTTATTCTCGTCTTAACAAAGCTGCTAACTCAGGTATACTTAAAAACTCTTCGAGTGTTAACTAATCGCGGTGCGAAACTCTTTTGAGTGTTAACTAATCGCGGTGCGAAACTCTTTTGAGTGTTAACTAATCGCGGTGCGATTCTTTTAAAAACTCTTTTGAGTGTTAACTAATCGCGGTGCGATTCTTTTAAAAGTTAACGAGACGCCGTTTAGGTGTATTTAAAAAATAAACACGCTCCTGAAAAAATCATGATTAGTGCATAACATATTGCTCCAATAATATTTGATACACAAGGATTTCCTACTGTGCTAACATCACCACAAGTTGATTCTCCGCTTTTCCAACGATACATTAAATTCTGAGAAGTTGCTACAGTATTGGCAAAACCGGCTACTCCAAACGCAAAAAATATAAAGCAGAAAAGATTAATTGATAATGCTTGTTTCATTTATTTATTGCCATAAATAAATAATGGGTGCCCGACAATCGATTCAAGGTCCTACGATGACAAATGATCGTCGAAAAAATATGCCGGTTCAGACAAGCTGTTCTAATGACATTACTTGTCAAAATTATGATTTTAGTTTTCAAAATGGCGGATTTGCTTGCCCAGGTGCAAGTTGCGGATCAAATGGTAAATGTGACTGTGGTCCAAATTGTACTCCGTTAAGGGGAACTTGTTGCCGTGAAGTAATTTGGGACCCAGGGATGAGAACTTATAAGTGTCAAGAACTTACAGAATTACAAACCAAGAGCCCATCGGTAATTCCAGATGGAGTCACTAGCCAACCACTACCTGAATATGATCCATATGATTTAGATGTGACTTATAGACCAATTAGTCCAGCACCTACCCCAACAGTAACTACCCAACCTTTCATTGAAGACTCTTGTCTAGTTTCAGACAAGTTTTATCAAGGAGTTGTTGTTCCTGGTAAGGTTATTTGTGAGTGGTATAACTCAGCATAATGCTCGACTACGTCTTTTACGCGCTCGACTTTTACGTGCTCTACTTTTACGTGCTCGACTTTTACGCGCTCGACTTTTACGTGCTCTACTTTTACGTGCTCGACTACGTCTTTTACGACGACGTTTACTAACTTTTGAACGTCGTCGTGTTCTTCCAAATAACCATTCTTCGTTGTCGTCGTCGTCATTTTGTGGTGTAGGAGTACCTGCGATAAATGCCCTTCTGGCATCCATTTGCTTTTGTAAACTTCCAAGTTGCGGAAGTGTTTTCTTTGCTCTAATTCCTGGTGGACGTAAGTTAATCCCTGTATGAATCTCACCCATTAATCCACTAGATGGGGGGCGTGTTCTGTGTTTAAGTGGTTTACCAGCATGGATTTCACCCAATAAACCACCAAGACGCGGACGAGAAGGCGAACGCTGACGTGAACGCGGTGGCGAACGTGGAGGCGGGCGTGGTGGCGGACGTGGTGGAAGACGTGGTGGAGAACGCGAACGTGGACGTGGTGGAGAACGCGAACGTGGGCGTGGAGGCGGACGTGGTGGAGAACGAGAACGAGAATGAGGACGTGGAGGCGGACTTGGAGGTTTAACACTTGAGTCTTCAGATTCCCATTGTTGATATTCTCCTACGTGAGAAGGTAAAGATAACGTTGGTGATTTTTTGTGTGTTTTAGGATTAAACATTTTTCCACGCATCCATTTCCAAACATTTCCTTTCTTGCTACCTGTAGTTGAACCCGATCCAACTGTAGACACTGTAGAATCTGATCTATTCATCTGAGAACTACTTTCAACACTTTGTCCAGTTCTAACGGAACCTCCAAAGATTTTACCCAAGATTGAAGCAGATTCTGGATTTCCTTCCTGTTTGGACCGAGTTTTCATTTTTTCATAAATGGGCATATAGTACTTCTCACGAATGAAATCTTCAATAACTGGTCCAAATTCATTAGCGTCTTGTGGACTTAAATAACAAAAGAGTTCCATAAGAGTGTTGAAATTACCACCTAATCCTTGATTCTCGTCTCTAGTAACAGTGTATCCTTTTTGATCAATATCTTCGAGTTTCCAATTTCCAAATTCAAGGTCTTCTGGTACGTTACTTATATACCCCAGTAGTTCATTTCTATTCTTAATATATTCTATTTCAAAATCAGGTTCAGGTTTGTGAGTACCATCACAATCATAGTTTCTTTCATCCATTAGAGGAGGTAATAGAGCTGGATAACCACGTACTTTAACCGTAGTTGGTCCATCAGAAATAGTCAAACTGAATTGTTTTCTTTCACCTTTAGTCTTAGTTTTGGCTTTAACAACCTTTAAAAGAATCTCGTAAGTTCCAAATTCTATCAGAAATTTGTCCTTTCTTGCTCCAAAACTGTGATACCGAAGACTCATTTTAACATAAACAATAAAATAAGAAGCAATAGAAAGAAAAAAATGGCATAAGGGATGTAAGTGTAATAATCAGTAGTTTCTTTATAAAAGTCTTTATTATGGAAAGATTCTTTATCCGAGCATAAATAATCTTTTCCCGGAGGTTTACGAAACCAAATAGTTACAACATATTTCGTACCTTTGGTTACTTCTGAACCCATATGCAAAGTGTTAGTGTCTCGACAATGGTTGTCTTTCAAATTGTTCCAAATAACCGCACGCCCTTGTTTTGGTTGCACAGATTCATTAATATTTGGAAAAGTAGTCGATCCACCCTCAAGACCAGTAGAAGGCCCCAAATAAACCATAACAGTCCACCATCTTTGTTTAGTAGACTCTTTATCTTCGAAAGTATCATAATGAGGGTTATACTTTTGTCCTGGAAGATACTTTTGCACTTGAAGACCTTCGACTTCACAGAAATCAACGGGGATTTTGAGTTTTTTTAAAGCATTCTTTGCCTTATTTATAAAAACATCACAAATTGGGGAATCGCCTACAAAAGAAGTTGTAGAATTTCGTGCCTGTACTTTCATTGATCCTTGGCCAGTAGCAGGTTCAGCGGTTGTATCCTTTAGTGATTGTACTTCAGAACTGACATATCCTTTTGATTCTGCAAGATCAAGTAACTGTTGACATTCTTCTGGTGTTACAAAATTGTCAAAAGTCCAAAGTTTTATTTTATTGGTTTTACGTTCCATTTAAAGAATAATAGGTTAAAGCCTAACGATTTATACCCACGCATCACCATCATAATATGTTAAGGCCGATGTATCTAAATTGAAACAAAACATACCTACTTGTGGTTCTGGTATTTTATCTAATTCATCTTGACTGTATCTCGGTAAAATAATAGGTGACGCAAAGGTTACGTTACTTTCACCCTTGATTACCTCTACATTTATCTGTTCTGTTATTATTTCATTTGTTGATAAATACCCATTTTCTCCATACGTAAATACCCATACTGCCCCAATACTTTCGGAGAACCCGTCAAACCCATCTCTCCCAAATACAACATACGTGTCTTCATAAAGGGATATAGAGAGTCCTTGGTTTGCCGGCCCATCAGACCCAGTACCTACTAACTTTTCCCCTTGTTGAACCCATGTATTATTTAACCTAGTGTATACTATTGTACCTCCTACACTTAATTCTGAACTTGTTTCTCCTACAACAAGAGTATCTTCGTAAAGAGAATTTCCAATTCCAAAACCTATACTAATTTCACTAGAACCTACTAATTTAGATCCTTGTTGAGTCCAAGTACCATTGGATCGTGTGTATGTCCAAACCGCTCCTGTATTATTGTCATCACCAAATCCTCCTACTGTAAGCATATCCTTGTAAAGGGAAACACTGGATCCTTGACCTGCTTGACCAATAGACCCAGTACCCAGTAGCTTAGATCCTTGTTGAGTCCAAACACCATTAGACCTAGTAAATACCCAAGTTGCTCCTGTAGCAGTGTTATCCCCAATTCCTCCTACTGCTAAAGTGTCTTCGTATAAACTAACACGAATACCTTGGCCTGGTGTTCCTACAAAACCAGTTCCAACTAATTTATTTCCTTGTTGAGTCCAAACACCGTTAGATCTAGTAAATACCCAAGTTGCTCCAACATCCCCATCATCAGAATAACCACCTACTGCTAAAGTATCACCATAAAGACTGACATTAATACCTTGAAATGACATCCCTCCGATGGGAGGCTCAACTCCAGTTCCAACCAATTTGTTCCCCTGCTGAGTCCAAACACCATTAGATCTAGTAAATATCCAAACTGCCCCAATACCATTATCATCAGCCGGTCCTCCTACTGCTAAAGTATCTCCGTAAAGGCTAACATCAAGTCCTTGTCCTGCTCCACTGACCCCAACTGCTCCAGTACCTATTAATTTACCTCCTTGTTGAGTCCAAACACCATTAGATCGAGTGAATATCCAAGTTGCACCAATCGTACCTTCATCACTAGGTCCACCTATTGCTAAAGTATCACCGTAAAGAGAAACACCGAATCCTTGCGTTGCTAATCCATCTGCCCCAGAACCTACTAATTTAGGACCTTGCTGACTATAACCTAATTCTGAAACCCATCTGAGGTCTTCAGTTCCTCCAAATGAACCATTGTCATTATATTGAATGGATTCTACGGGTTCAGACGGAATAGAGCCAGTTGGACCAATTAAATTTTGAATTTTCAAATTATTGATTAACGCGCTATTTAAACTAGCTGACCCGGGAATAGTTGGTGGTACACTTGTTTGTGGAAAACCAGACATTTAACAATAATAATTAAAATTAAATTCAAAGCCCAGAAGGATGAACATTAAAGTAATTCATTCTTAATTCATGTTGCTTAGATGCTGTAAGATCTCCAAACATTGGAACTTTTCCTTGTAAACGTGGATATCCAATATCACGAGTCCATGTATACCAAGGTGAGCTATAGGTCCACTGAATCTTTGAGTAATCATCATGTCCAGTGACATGAGGAGAAATAATAGGTTTAGGTTTTTCAACTACTTCTTCAATTGGAGCAGGAGTAATGTCTGGTTCAATGGTAATTGGTGGTTCTGTTGTAACCGGGGCCGGAACCGGTGGTTCTGTTGTAACCGGAACCGGTGGTTCTGTTGTAACTGGAACAGGTGGTTCTGTTGTAACCGGAACAGGTGGTTCTGTTGTAACTTGTATACCCATTGGTAAATCAAAGTCAAAGTCAATACCAATCTTAGGGGAAAGTTGTTCAGTAACGACTTTCTTAACCCAATACTTTTGCCAAGGATTTCCATCAAGAAAACGAACTTTTAACTTAGGCTTAGTCTGAGAATCAATAGGATACATTTGTTGAAGAAATTCAGTATCTTTAGAAGACAACACAAAATTAGGGGAAGTTGGATTTTCTCCAACAACCCATTCATCAGGAATAGCATAAAGCATAATTGATTTGGTATCAAAAGTACTACCTTGAAAATCACATTGTTCTGAATCACAAGCATAACGATCAATCATGTTAACTTGAGCTGCTTGTTTACCGGCAGCTTGATCACCATCATAGAGGTTAATATAATAGTCAGTGATATTGGGTACATTGAGAACTAGGGGATTGTCTTTCTGACTATTGTTTTGATGTTCGTGCATCATACCAAGGGCATGTCCAAATTCATGAATGATAGTTGCCCCAGGAGCCCAACCTGGCCAACATTGTCCACTTCTGCAATAATTACGGGTAGCATCTTTAAAATCGGAAATGTCAAAAGTATAACCATCCATACTGAAAGAAGATAGTGGAGGGTCACACCAACCTAAATTCATACTTGGCATTCCCTGGCTGGAAAATTGGTTAGATTGATTCCCAATATAAGACCAGGCAGCTTCAGTTGAACATCCGTTGCAATAGAAAGTACCGAATGTAATAGTGATAGTTCCTTGCTGACCTTGCTTCCAGATAGCATCAGATAAGAAAATAGCTCCAGATTTAGGTTCCTGATTAGAAATAATAAAATCAGTAGAGGGGTAAACATCAACGCAAGGATAACTGGGTACATTTAAATCTTTGAGTGTTCTTTTTACTTTTTGATCACCTAAAGACATAGACAACATTATTTATAACAGTCAAGAAGAAATTTAGAAGATAATATCAAATGAAAGTTAGTGTAAGACCTTCTAAAATTATAGGAGAACGTGGGTTATTTGCCGATATAAATATACAAAAAGGTGAATATATTTGTGTTTTGCCAATAGATTATTTGCAAATAGGGGAAAAGTGGTATACGGTTCATAATGACAACAAAGGTCCAATTAATTTCCGTTATGGTATTGCTTGTGATTTGGTAGTTCCAAATTCAGACAATAACATTTCTATTTTGGATACGTTTATGAATTTTATTACCAGCCCACGTATTAAAACTCGTAGTTCAATTAGGATAGGGTTGACTGGAGTAAGTAATCATGAAATTATTGATGAAAAATTTATAGGACATATGATTAATGATTATATAGACATGTCTTTATTGGATAAACAGAAATATAATCAACTTTCGGTCCTTCATGAAAATATTGAAATTGATAGTGATTTGGAGATATTTGACAGTTCAAAAGGAAAGATATTAGGATTAAGGGTCAGTGCTAAAAAATACATTCGCAAAGATGAAGAACTTTTTTTTAGTTACGGAGTTGATTATTGGAAAAATTACTCAGGAATAGGATGTTTTGAAATTAATCCAGTGATTTATCCAATTTCATTATCGTAGTCGTCGTCGTCCCAGCTTTAAAAATCTTAGGGCAAGTAAAATGCAAACTAATCCTTATGATACACTCGGAGTGAAGGAGACTGATTCTCTTGCACATATTAATAAAGTCTATAAAGATTTTATGATGCTTCTTCACCCAGATAAATCCAATACAGCTGAAGCAAAATCATTAAGAATGTCACCAGAAGAAAAATTTAAATATCTTCAATTGATCCGTAAAGCATACAAGCAAATTCTCAATGTTAGAAAGGAACAGAAGTTTCCTGATTATAATGTGGAATATGAGATTGATGAGGATGTTAAGATCAATTTGAGACACACTGGACTAACTGAGGAAGATGCTAAAAACTTCAATCAGGATAAGTTCAACAAGAAATTCAGTCAAGCTCAGACTCGTGACCGTAAGGCAGGTATGGATGACCCATTTAATCGTGGATATGGAGACTTTGCTGCTGGTAAGGACTTCAACCAAACTGGTAAAGTATCTTTACCGTCTTATAACCCTGACATTAGTGTCGAAACACCAAAGACTTTTGCTCGTCCTGATATGAAAGACAATCGTCTAGTTGAGTATATTCCAGAAGCAGCGGCATTTGCTAATGTTGGAATTAGTCACCAAGAACTTGGTTTGACAAGTATTTCAGATTTTAGTATTGCCCCTAGTGGTAAATCTGGAATCATTGGATCTGATCTGAACAGTGTTTATGGTCAAAATTTCGAAAATTGGGAAGAAACTGTTAAGAGAGATTCACATTTGAGTTCAAAATACAACGACGATGCTGATGTAAATAAACGTTTGGCAGCTATGGAATCTGATCGAGGTGGTATTTATGATTTACCATTGGACCAGAAGATGATTCGTGCTGAATTGGATAGAAATACACTATTAGCTAACCAAGATCGTATGAAAAATATGCATCAGAATAAACGTGATGGATATTATAATGATTTGAATAAGGGTAGATTAAACAATGGAGTCCCTCATCGTTAACTTCACGATTCAAGGTTCTAATTCATTAAATGAAAGTTGATACAACCAATTAATTATGTACTCATGATCCTCAGATTGACTTTGGTCATAACCACATTGAACTTTCTTAAATAAATGGACGAGTCCATCAATATTTTTCTTGATAGCGTAACTAGCATGTTCGCGATCACGAAGAATCAATCTACGAAAGTTGAGTTGATAACTAACAAAGAAAACAGTATTCAGAACAAATTTTCTATCTACCCGGTGAACATCCCCAATAATTTCAGTCAATATTCGTTCAATAAGATTATCCATTTCTCGTTCAAGAATCTGAATTTCATTTTCACGGTTCTTGATCTTTTTGTAAAATTTTGTATTTTTGGAAGCTTTAAAAACAGAACGCGATCTTTTCGCGGATCTTTTACGTTTTTCTTTTGGTTTTGTTTTTTCAAAATAGTCTTCAATTTTATCCATTGTTTTTAATTGGGTTTCACTGTAAAAATCTCGTGTATTTGGGTCCCTAAAATCCCCAGTTGAAATAAGATAATCTTTGAGTGGATATAAGTTATAATAAATAATAACACCATTCTTTGGAACATAACCAAAACAAGGGTATCTTATAGATTCCAAAGAAATAGAACAATTTTCATTTTTACACATCGTTTTTCTGACCCATCTCTGAAGTTTAATAACACTAGTATATGTCTGAATTAGAGAAATTATATCCTTTTTGTGTAATTTGGAATAATTCTTGATGCCTTTAGCACGGCAGAATTTCTTGAGTTGGAAAACAGTTAAGGTATTCATCCTTAAATATAACAAAGGTTAAAATTGAAACTTTCAAATTCTTAAGTGTTTATTTAACAAGGTTTTAGTCTGAAAACTCATCTTCTTCGTCTTCTTTGTAAAATTCATACCCAGCTTCTCCGTCATCTTCACTTCCTTCAGCTTCAGCTTCAGCTTCGGCTTCGGCTTCGGCTTCGCTATCACTGATGCTTTCAGTATCACTTCCTTCTAAATTATCTTCACTTCCTTCGATATGGTCTATTATTTCCTTTTGACCCATATTGGGTAATAATTTAGATTCTTCGAATTTATAGTAATCACTTATTGTAGTTAACCCGCAAATGGGTTTAGGATTGTCTCCGATAATTGAAAATAGTCTTTGGATTTCTTCGCAAAAATGAAGAACTCCTTCGGAGTTTGTAGTTTCAAGTTTAGGAATCTTATGACCCTTTAGGTCCATTTTTTTTAATAGCATAATGAGATTATTCACATTAGAATAAGTAGGCCTAGCCTTTATATGAACAATTTTTCTTTGAACAACTGATTCCATTGCTTTTAATTTTTGCAAGTGTATTCTTAAAGTGTTATGGAAGATTTAATTTTGCAATTTGGAACCTTTGGTGTTTCTAAACCAGAATTTATTAACAAAGAACCGCATCAACAACTTTTACAGGCTAAGGAACTTGCTTCTAAAGTTCTAATTGAACGATTGAGTAATAAAGAAGTGAAATTGATTTATTACGAACTTGAAACATTTAACTTGTTTGTAAAAGAACGAGTGAGTTTTAATATTGAGGATTATTCTGATAATCATGTTCTTCAAAAAATTATTAAACAATGTGATGATTACTATAATTTAGCTTTTATGCCTTCCGTAAATTTTAGAGAACGAATTCTCAATTGTTTATTGCTTTACGATAATATGTTAATGTGCGTATAACTCAAAGAGTGTTAACGAATTGTTTATGCGATTCTTTTCTAAATTTAAAAAACCTTAGAAATTGTCTTTAGAATCATATAAAATAATGGGTGTATATCTAAAAGTATTTGCAGGTTACGATGAACATGGGTGTCATGAAAACATACAAGATGGTGAAAAAACTGGATGGCCTTCTGAAAAGATTAGAAGCATTTTAAGAAAATATGCAATTGCATCATCATCTGATGATGTGTGGTATGTATTATCTTTAAAAAATCTACTTTTAGCTTGTGCAGATTGTACAGATGAAGATGAAGACGTTTATATGTTAAACTTTATTCTTAAAAGTAGTTTCGGTAATTTTGACAATTATACCTTTTATAGGCTTGAATGGGGGTAACTAATTTAAAGTTAAATCACCATGTAAATAAATGAAATATATTGGAGTTGACATCGGAATCATTCACTTCTCTATGGTTGGTGCAGAAGTTAATGATCTTGAACGGAAAACCGTAATCGAATATGATGAAATTTATTTTTGCGAATTAATCAATATTACTGAACTAATAGATGAATGTCCAGTTGGATGTAAACTTCATCATGAAAAAACTATTTGTGATTATATGATGCATCTCTTTCAAAAATATCGTCAGATATTTGATGAAGCTGATGAGATTTTAATTGAACGGCAGCCACTTCAAGGACTGGTTTCAGTTCAAGATTTAATTTTGAGAGAATATCGAGACAAATCAAAACTTGTAAGCCCAAATTCAATGCATAAATACTTTGGTATTGGTGATTACAATTATGACCATCGTAAAATATTGGTTGAAAAGAGGGCAAATGATTATCTTTCTGGATTTAAACAATTTTGTTTCAATGAACGTAAGCATGATATGGCAGATGCTTTTTGTATAATGTATTACTACTTAACTGTTATTAAGGAAGAAGTACAAGAAAAAGCTCGGGAAAAACGTTTTAGAGAAACGCATAAAGTATTTCTTAAAAAACTTGAAGACTATAGATACGTCAATCCTAATAAATTAAAGAATGAGTCATAATACAATTAAAAGTCATGAATGGAGAGCATTAATTAATACTCCAGTCCCAATTTTACTAACTGCGATTGAATATATGGCAGAAGGAGCCCAAATTTATGAACAAGATGGAGGTACTTACCCACAAGTTGAATTTTCAATAAGTCTGGCAATGGATAGAATGAAGGAATCGACTGAATCGACCGAAGCAACCGAAGCGACCTTGAGTGAAGAAGAAATTAGACATAATGAAAGTCCAAAGTCAAGACAGCGTCGAATTAGAGAATCATGGTTAAAGAAATTTGAAACTGACCAAACTAAAGTTAACGATACAAGACGCGGAAGATTAGCCGCTCGTAGAGCTAAAAGGAATAAAAAGAATCGCGATGCGATTCGTTAACACTCTTTGAGTTTTTAAAGTTCCACCACTTTAGTATTACCCATCATATCATAAGTATGCAACTGACCCTTATAACCTTTAAGCAAAATATCAAGGTCGCTAATTACATCCGGAATGTGATCAAAGAAATTCTTCGAATGACCGTGAAATTCTCTGATACGTTCAGTTACACACGATTCATTAGTTTTTCCTTGTGAATCAGTGTAGCGAATAATAGCAGATAGGCATTTTGGTGTTTTCTTGATTTCTTTGTGATCGTCTTTTGTGGAAGTCATTCCTTTGAGAACCATTGAATAAATCTCATTGCGGTATTTAAATCTTACAGTTACTGGATGTTCAAATGTTTTCTTATCAAAATTATCAGGTCCTTCGAGTTCAATGTGATGTTCTAAGTATCTACATAATTCATCTTCGGTAATTCCGTGATCATGATCATCTATGATTTCAATTATCCTAATATTTTCTTCTGGAATTAAACTTTCAACATTCGAAGGTCCGTAATAACGTTTTATTACAAGTGCCCCGATTGTAAATATTCCAGTAGCAATTACCCACCAATATTCATTCATTTTTGAATGATAAACAATTTTATCTTTAAGAAATTTCCGCGTTTACTTTATTACTTGACCATCGATAATATTATATTATATTATATTATAAATGGATAGACCTCATTCGATTTTCAGAGATGATGGAACTTTTGACTTACAACCATTAATAAATTTAGCTCATAGATCAAACAATTTGGATCATTTACAGGAAGAGTTAGACAGAATCTCGGATTTTGAATATGCTCATTATGTACCATTTGAAGTTGACCCACGTTTAATTAGTAAAATAGATGTATTAGCGGCAATAGACCTAGGTAATATCGATATTATTAATTTAGTGTTAGAATATTACCATTTCCATTACGATCATGAGATTATAGATGAAGATGTTGAATATAAACAAGATATATTAGAACATGCAATTCTTACAAATCGAGAAGATATTGTAAATAGCGTATTAAAATATATAGATCCATCTAGTGAAACTATTAAAAAAGCAGAAAAATTAGGTAACGACAACATTGTATTACAATTATTAATTATGCATCCTAATTTCGCATATGAGAATGCAATTAGAGCTAATCTAGATATCAAGTTTATAAGAAAATTATTAGAGATTGGTGTACCTGTTAAAATAAGTGCATTTACATTGGCGGCCCGACATAAAAAAGATGATGTAATAAGAACATTATTAAAAAAAGCTAATATACCTAAACAAACAACTAGTAAATTTTTAAAAAATGAAATTAAATATATAAACAACATTAAAAACCAAATGGTAAATGAAATGATGGCCATTAATCGTTTGGGTTATATTGAAGAACCATCTGGTATACCTGGTCATGCTAATATATATCCTAGAACTGGTATGTCTGAAGAGGTGACCGGTAATATAGCAAGTTATTTATATTATGGTCGTAGTAAACGTAAAAGTAAACGTAAAAGTAAACGTAAAAGTAAACGTAAAAGTAAACGTAAAAGTAAACGTAAAAGTAAACGTAAAAGTAAACCCCGCGTTTAGATCCATAAAGTCCACTAAAAGGTCTTAAGAAAACTGATGAGTATTCTAATAATCAAATGGAACAAGAAAAGAAGAAAAGAGTCCGTAAAAAGGCTGCGCAAATAGATTCGATTGAAAAACTTAGAAAAAGTGATTCGAAGCCTAAACAACGAACTAGGACTAAGAAGACAACAGATGATCCTGTACGTAAAGGACTTAGTCAGTCACATATTTCCTATGGAAGATTTAATGTAACGATTAAACAAGCTCCTCATATGACACGTGAGCAACTGATAGAATACTATGATAAAAAATTTGGAATTGACGATTCGGATAAGTCAGCTAAAGTTATTATCCAAGAATCATCGGATGTACCAATTCCTGAACCAATGACAGAAGAAGAATATCGTTCTGGTGCTTTGAAGAAGAAGGAACCGGTAAAAACAACTCAACGTGAAATTCACAAAGTTCTTTCTAACTTTATTGACGGGATAGAACAAACATGGCCTAAAGAAACTGATGTTCATTGTTGGCATTGTTCATATCAATTTGAAGGATCTCCTATACCATGCCCTATTGATTATGATGATGTGAGAAAGAGATATCGAGTAAACGGTATTTTTTGTAGTTGGGGGTGTATGGCTAAGTATTCTATTGAAAAGTATTCTAGTTTAGCTATTGTTAATCAATTTCGAAATGAAATTTTGGGAAGTGAAGATGGTGAAATACCTATAGCCCTTCCGAGATTTTGTTTGGAAAAATTTGGAGGCCCAATGAAAATTGAAAAGTTTAGATCAAGAGATAACAAAGACTTTATGATATCTACTGAAGACATTAGTTATGTGAACCAGGAAATTATTGAACTGAAGCATGGATAGGTACCATAACTAGTTACCATAACTAGTTACTTCCACCTAACTTAAATATCATTTCAAACAACTGAATGACAAACAGGGCAATTAGAATAAAAAGAATCAATTGTAGAAGGCCCTCGGAGTTATTAAGGTTTAAGTTCCCAAAACGTTCGATGTTAAAAAGACTTCCCGGCATTCCGAAATTTTCTCTACCGTAATTTTCACGACGTTGTGGTGACCAGTTGTCCATCCAATAACGGTTGTAAGGATCGTGTGCTTCATAAGCTTGGGGATTTTGAGGAACCCATCTAGGTCTTGGCCAAATATTCTGTTCAATAATAGATTGTTGAAGACGATTATTAGCGTCTAAACAATTATGACAATTAGGACAAAATGATCTTGGGTCATTACTTGAACTTCCATTATAAACATTCAAAGAAGAAAGACTCGTTGAACCAGAACCAGAACCAGAACCATTATTCTGGTCCTGGTTACCGGACTCATTATTAGGGCCAGTTTTTTTACTAGTTTGGTTAGCAGCTTGGGCATTAGCTTTTCTAATTTTCTTACCCCATTGACCGTAAGCCTCGTCGAGTGCACAGAATGCTGTAGGCATTTAGTAGATTGCAATAAAATTTATTGCAATAAATAAATTTCCCTAAATATTTACAATAGAATTAATCCAATAATTAGTGGAGTTGCCCCCATTGCTACAGCATCAACATTGTATACAATCAGGTCATAACCTACACCAACTGTAACCGAACTTACTTCGACAACTGGTTTTCCAGTACCAGACCAACTTTGAACATTACACATTATCATATCTTCTGCTAATACTGAGGTATTAGTAATTTTGACAATTGAACTACCATTTCCTGTTAATGTTGCATTGGTAATTGTAATTTTACCTTGTGCTTGAACACCTGTCAATGATGATCCTGTACCAGCTGCTGTAAAATCTGCGAATGTAACAGATCCTTTTGTAGTTTTAAAACCTCCTTGAACAATACCAGTGTCTACACCACTAGTTCTAAATACAATATTTCCATCTGTACCAGGCGTAGTACCACCTGTCCCACCTACACCAGCATATAACATTATATTACCTCCGTTACCTCCAATACCAGTAGTACCGTTACCACCATTACCCATGTCTATTATATGATTACCTGCGTCACCTCCGTTTATTGCACCTGTACCACCATCGCCCATATCTATTATATGATCACCTGAGTCACCCCCGTTTCCTGTAGTACCATTACCACCTCTGTTCATATCTATTATATAATCACCTGCGTCACCTCCGTCTATTGTACCGGTTCCACCACCACTTGTTTCTATTGCAAAATCACCACCATCACCACCATCACCTGTAGTACCGGTACCACCTCTTGAAATTTCAATTTCAAAATCACATCCGTCACCACCTTCCGCACCGTTACCACCTCCATCAATATCAATTGCAAAATTACCACAGTTACCACCGTTTCCTCCTGTAGTACTTGATCCACCTCCATCAATAATAAGTTCAAGAGAAGCTCCACTTCCACCATTTCCTGTAGTACCGGTACCACCACCTCCTATCTCAATTGCAAAATCACATCCGTCACCACCTTCCGCACCGTTACCACCTCTTCCTATTGATATTTCAAAATCACCAGCTCTGCCACCGTTTCCTGTAGTACCGTTACCACCTCTTGAAATTTCAATTTCAAAATCAGAACCACGACCACCATTTACTGCACCACCACCACCGCTTCCTGTTTCAAAATGAAATCCCCCTGCATTTGAACCATTTCCAGTAGTATTATCACCGCCACCACCAAGTATAATTTCAAGATCACCACCTCCGGAAACATCTTCATCTCCAGCATTTCCAGTTATAATTTCAAGATCACCACCACCTTCAGTAGGATTTCCATCCAATGTTCTAATAATACCTTTAGTTGTAGTTGATCCTAAACTAATAGTACTAGTTGTTTGGTCAAATCCAAATAATGCACTTGCCCCAAAAACACCACCGTCATTGAATTGAACTTGAGTGTTTAAACCAGCTGCGGAACCTACAATAGTATTAACTATGAAAGTTAAACCATCCATTCCGACTATGTCTGAACCAGTTGCATTAGTACAGTTGAAGTACATTTCTTTGTTCATAGTACCTTCAACTACAAAAATAGTTGCCCCTGAAGATGTCGACCCAAGTTGCATATCACCTGTTCTAGCCCAACTTCCAGATTTGGCTAGGTAAATACCGTTTTCAACTGGATTAGTTTGGTCTTTAACTAGAATTCTGTCATTGTTATTTAATACAACTCCGTCAATAGTCTGAGGAAGTCCCTGTAATGTTAAGTTGAAAACACTTCCAACTCTTACAGATTTTTTCCATGTATTTGTGTTACCGATTAATTTATCAGTGTTTATTATTTCACTTGAAACTGCTAAAAAATTAGCGTCATTTGGAATTGTTGGTGGTCTTGCAGCCTTATTAAGTTGACTCATTTATTTACTCCAAACTTTTTTAATCAACTACCGGTAGTTGATTAAAAACTCGAAAAGTGTTAATGCTATTCTTTAAATTCTAATTACCCGATCTCCTTTAGGACTTTCAGTAATGGTAGCTCCTTTACCCAAGTCACTTGTATGACTAGTTACTGAAAGTGCATCTTGGTCACGTTGAACCATCTGACGATAAATCTCGTTCATGGGAGGATCTGGAATATTTTGCGTATCAACCGCTCTTGGCATTGGGTCAGTAGCCATTCCCGTCATTCCCCCACCTGGCATTCCTGGAAAACCTCCACCCAATCCTCCAAGACCTCCCATTACTGATCCAAGAATTGATCCTAAATCCATTGGAGGTGGTTGCATTTGTCTTTGTGGCATTCCCGGAATTGGTTGTTGAGGAACACCTGGTCCTCCTTGAACAGCGTTAGCTGGCAATGGTCCAGTTTGTGCAAACTGTTGTTGAGCCTGTGAAGTTGTCTGTTGTCTACGAGCTGCTTCAGTAGCAGCACCAAAGATTTCTTGAACCAACCCAGGACGTTCACGTAAAACATTATCAAATTGAGGTACAGCTGATTTAAAAAGAGTTCCGCTCAAATGGAACATAAATGCACTTCCAGCTAAAGCTACCAAAAGTTCCATTTCAGGTTCCATCTCTACTGAACCTTGGTATTTTTCATGCAAACGTTCAAAAATACCATCATAATCCATACTGTTTTCCATAACCGATTCCCCCCAACCATCAAGCTTAGCACCTATTGGGTCAAATCGACGATTCATATACTCTATACCAGAAGTTACAAAGATTAGTCCATTTTTCATCATTTTAACACTTGAGGCGCGTTCAATCATACCAGTTTGATGTTTATATTCAATTCGAATGTCTTCCAAATTAGATTTAGCACCAAAGTGCTTACTCAAAGTAACCCCTTTATTCTGTTCAAGATTCTTTAATTTCAGTAACAAATCAAGTTTTTCCTCATCTTCATTAGCATATTTAGGTATATCCTTAAATGAGTAAGTTGGTTCAGGAACATTAGGTGTAGGAGCTGTAAAAGGACTAGGTGGTGCCGGTGGAGAACTAGGATAATCGAAACCTGATGGTGGAACTGAAAAAGAATCAACTGGACTTGTCGGTTCGGGAAGTATTACGGGTTCAGGCATAGGGTGAGCTGCAGGGGCGATATCTTCTTTAAGGGGTTTGAGTTTAGAAGTATCTAAAAGTTCGTCAAATCCAAAGTTAATTTCCTTAGAATCAGCCCCAATTTCTACAGCAGGTTTAGGTGTCGGAACATTGGTTTGATTAAAAACAATTGGTTCAGGAGGTGTTGGGACGGGATCTGAACTAGTAGTTCTTTTCGTACGTTTAGGTTTAACAGGTTTATGAGGTCTAAACCCTCTCTCAACAGGTTCTGCTTCAACAGTTTTATCAGAAGAAATAGATTCGGCTTTTTGTCTAGGTGGAGGTTTACTAAATCCAGTATCTACACCTAAATTATTCAAACTCGTAGTTCCGGATTGAACTGGAGGAGGTTGCATCGGAGTTTGAAAACTAACTGGTTCAGAATTTGTAAAGTCAACTGAGATGCCTCCAGCAACGTTTGTAGTGTCTCCTATATCAGCTATTCCCTGAGTATGTCCTGAATCAATTTGAAAACTTGGTTCATCAAAATTACCACTGTTAAACATATCTTCAGAATCGTTAGTGAATATAGCGAGACCGCCGCTAGGTCCAATGTCAAAGTCGGAAGCCATTTACAAAACGCCAAGTCTTTTTTTGTATACAGTAAACGAACAGTTAAGAACTTTGATTCAAAATATTTCTTCCAATTTTTCCAGTTTTTTTAACATATCTACCAGTTGCTGGATTTAATACTTCGTCATCTTTAGGTTTCTTCTTCACTTTTTTGGGTTTGGGTGGCGCTGGTGTTGCCAATCCATGTTTTTTGAGGTCCCAATTTTTTAACCAATTACGGTCTTTATTCCCACTAGGGTACTTCATATAACTTAAACCTTGGATATATGCATCAGCTAAATCATCTTGTTTAGATTTGTTATCTTCGAATAGCTTTATCCATTTCTGTTCTTGTTTATTTCTTATTAAGAGACGTTCGCAGTGAGCGATACCTGTTTTCTTAGTTCGTGTATATTTAGTACCTAATCCAGCAACATATTCATTAACAAAATAAGTTTCTTTACCAACTGGCTTCTTCTTTTTAATGATAAATCCTTTAAAAGGAAGTGGGTCTCCTTGCATCCACTTATAAAAATTGTTCTTATACTTAGCAGAATAATGAACAATTTTTCGCACAATTCCCCGAAGATCACTTTTAACATAATACATAAAGAGCATACCGCATAACCTATTAGTTTTTGTATTAATACCCATTTGTTGTTCAATGACAACTGAAACTTTGTGACCCTTAGGTAAATATGTTTCAAGAAGGTTAATCTCGTCAAGTTTTTTGGCAAGATTTTTACAACGCCCTTCATAAGTTGAACTAGCAATTGAAAATACACCCCAATCTACTATATTTTCTTGAGAATCAAGAAGGCAATATGCCATATTTTTTGTACCTGGGTCAAAGCTTAAGACATAATCAGACATTTGATTATACTTTAAACTATTTTTTAAGTATCTTAACGATTAATTTGTTTAATTGCATAAACTATTCGCCTAAACGGCTTTCGTTTGCATAAACTATTCGCCTAAACGGCTTTACCATCCAGAACCGTATTTACGTTTTCCAACAAAATTTCCAACTACTGGAAGTTTTCCTAAACCTTCAGATGCCATTGGGTAAACAGCAGCCAATCCTGCAACAATAGCAGAAATCAAAAGGAAAGCATTTCCACTAAGCATAAGTTGCTTAGGTTGTTCACCAGTACATTTAGCTTCGTTATCATATTGTGTACAAGTCATAGCAGTTGATGACAGTGCAATACCAATAAGGAAGAAAACTGGGACGAGTGCTATAAGCGTGGCCCACATTGGGTTATCCATTAAGAATCCTACAGGGTCCATCTTTATTATACCTCAATAAAAAAAGGCGGTAAAAGTTCCGAAATTAAACCATACTATATATAAATGATTGATTCGCCTGTTTTAAAACACACACTTAGTTATATTGCGGGGTTTATATTTTTAGCCGCCATTGCCATTTATATTTACATGCTTGTTGAAGATTATCGAACTAAGACAGAGCATACCGAAGAAGAAAAATTTTGGATTTACCTCTTTTTGGCAATTCTTGTATTAGGATTCTTTTCAAGTTATTATTTCATCAACAGATCTAATGCCAGAGTTATTAAATTAGAAGAATCTTTTAAAACCCGAAGTCATCTTAAATTTGTAGGTAAAAACCCAAGAATACCTGTTCGTGGTGGAGGTCCCCTAAGAAATTCAACGTAGAGTCCGAATTAACTGGCGACAATTTGGACAAGTTAAGGCATTTGACCTAGGACTATTAATCCAAGTAACTATACAAGTTTCATGAAATATATGATCGCATTCCAACATAACTCCTAAACGTTCCCCAATTTGATCTTGGCATACAGAACATTCACTATCTTCGTTTACAGTCATTCTTCTAACGTTCCTTAAATCACTTATTCTTAGACGAGTGTTAACTAGTCTAGGTCTTCGAGGTTGAATGTTTGCTATTTGAGAATCTCCATTAATTACCTGATTAGATTGATTCAGTAAATTCACAAAACGTGAATTAATTATGCTGACATTTCTGCAATTAGTCAGGCGAGTATGCGGTGAATTAATCACTTGACAATTGGAGCAATTAATCAACATTGATGCATCTGAATTAATTACAGTACAATCTCCTGAATCAAATATATGTGTTAAAATACTATTTATGCAATAACTGTTGCGACAAAGTGACATATAAGACGAATCCGAGTTTAATAACATGGTAGAGTTACCAGATGAAAGATTCATAATTTCTTAATTAAAACCTGGAATAAAATCAATCACAATATCGTCATTTTTTGCCATGTTTTTAACAATTTCCCATGATTCCCCCCACCTTTTAATATGATCATCAGAAGGTTGATGAGTTACAACTCTCTTAATCCCTGAATCTCTAATCATTTTATAACAACGATCACATGGAAAGAGAGTAGTGTAGATAGTACACCCAACAAGCCCATGAATCTGAGTATCTACACGAGATTTGGCAAATCTTAGAGCATTTTCTTCTGCATGAATTACAAATGAATATTTAGTTGGACGGTCATGAAGATCTTCGTGTTTATCGTCAACCCATGGAGGAAACCCATTATAACCAGTACTGACAACTGATTTATCTGGACCCCTAATAGCAGCACCTACTTTGGTACTTGGATCTTTGCTCATTTTCGAACAAAGTTTAGCAATCTCAAGAAAATGGATATCCCAATCTTCTTGAGTATGTTTGATTAATCGGTCGGCTCGGTCGGCTCGGTCGGCTCGGTCGGCTCGGTCGCTATTCGCTCGGTCG
>PJEL010000581.1_pt1 | contig 42565 bp, 38 predicted proteins | sample 1853271 | NCBI WGS metagenome assembly PJEL01 (sample SAMN08108733, study PRJNA415343) | Invertebrate metagenome, whole genome shotgun sequencing project. | host: Globobulimina | place: Sweden: Gullmar Fjord | collected 2015-08
GAAATAATTTATTATTATACGTGCAAAGACGTGCTATCATTACAATCCTACTAGTACTTACCGCTTCAGCCGCACTAGCGTCCGGAGCCTTCCCACTTCGTGATTCCCAAACACTAATTGGTTCTGCAGAGACTTATACAATACGCAACAGGGAAACCCTTATCGAACTCGCGATGTCGTACAATCTCGGATATAACGAAATTGTTGGAGCCAATCAAAAAATCGATCCATGGGTTCCTGACAAAGGAACTGAAATCATCATCCCAACTGCCTGGCTTCTCCCTGAACTTATGGACGATGGGATAGTAATCAACCTCGCAGAGATGAGACTCTATTATTTTTTTACGATCGATGCACACAAATATGTGAAAACTTACCCCATTGGGATAGGGCAGGCAGGATGGAACACTCCTACCGGCAAGTTCACTATAACAGCCCGTGTAGAAAATCCGGTGTGGACCGTACCAGAATCGATACGAAAAGAGGATCCGGAATTGCCACGTTTTGTTCCGCCGGGACCGGACAACCCCCTTGGCGGTTACTGGCTGCAGCTATCTACTAAGGGATACGGAATACATGGAACAAACAGGCCTTACGGGATAGGACGGCGAGTGAGCCACGGGTGTATGCGACTTTATTCCGAGGATATAAAGGCCCTGCACTATTCGGTGAGGGCCGGAATTGCTGTGCACATAATCGACCAACCTATAAAGACTGGATTAATTGAAGATAAAGTTTATATTGAAGTCCACAGATCCGATGAAGAAATATCAGACCTGGCGCTGCTTGCCACATTAGATCTCAGCAGGAAGAACCTGTTAAAACTAGTTGAAACCAGATTGCTTATACAGGAAATTAAAAATGCAACAGGTCTTCCTGCTGTGATCTCAAAATAATTACTTCCTCTGTTTCATTTCAAATGCCTTCACAGCCTTTTCAGCCGCCTTTTCAGCATCGGTAGCCGCTGTTTCTGCTCTATTTGCTGCCCGTTCCGCTCTGCTAACTGCGCTCTCAGCAGCATCCGCAGCCTTCTCAGCCCTGTCGGCTGCCATTGAGGCCTTGCTTGCAGAAGAAGCTGCACTACCCGCAGAAGCCTTTGCGTCATTAGCTGAATTAATCGCGCTTTCCAGAAGTACTTTATCCTCTGGCTTTAACGTATAAGTCGAAGTACAGCCCACTGCCAGAAAAGCCATTGCACAAACCACTACAACCAATAATCTCATAGTCTTTCTCCCTTCATATAATGTTAAGTTACATAACTCCTGAGTATTAATAGAACATTCTCATGTGTTTTGCAAGCTTTTTTTAAAATTATTTATAGGCAAATAAAAAACAAAAGAGGCCACGGGGATCTTTCTGTCCCTGTAACCTCCTTTGCGTATCACTTATTTGGATGAAAATTATCTATTTCTAATAACGTTCAACAAACCCCCTGCGAGGAGGACTTCTCTCTGCCTCTGGGTAAGACCATGCTCTGCAGAGTACGCATTGCCGGACGCTGCATCTTTAAACGTAATAACCTGAGAATCCCTGACTTCTTTTGAAAGCTCGGAGAACACGATTTCCGATCCCTGTTCTATCTGATCGTAAACGTCAGGGGCGACCTCTAGAGGGATAATCCCGAAATTAATCAGGTTATCCTTATGTATGCGCGCGAAAGATTTTGCAAGTACAATTTTTATTCCAAGGTACATTGGGGCCAGGGCCGCATGCTCCCTGCTTGAGCCCTGCCCATAGTTATTTCCGCCAAGAATTACTCCGCCTCCGCCTGCTTTCGCCCTAGAGTAGAACGAGCTGTCCACCTTGGAAAAAACATGTTCAGATATAGCAGGAATGTTTGACCTTAGTGGAAGAATCTTTGCACCCGCAGGCATTATATCATCAGTCGTTATGTTATCACCGACCTTTAAAACTACTTTTGTCGTCAGGGAATCTTCCAGCGGCTCTTTTGAAGGGAAGGGTTTAATATTCGGCCCTCTCTCAATGACCACCTTGTCCGGCTCTTCAGAAGGCGCAAGGATCATTGAATCATCTATTAGATATTTTTCAGGCAGCTCAAAAGAAATAGACTCCTTCAGTATGTCACGAGGATCCGTGATCTTTCCGGTAATTGCTGAAGCTGCTGCAGTAAGCGGGCTGCAGAGGTACGCCTGATCTCCGACCGTACCGCTCCTGCCCGGGAAATTACGGGTGAATGTTCGTAACGAGATTGAGCCTGTCGAAGGTGACTGGCCCATTCCAATGCAAGGACCGCAGGCACACTCAAGCACCCGGGCACCGGCAGATATAATATCGGCCAAAGCGCCGTTCTGCGTAATCATTTGAAAGGCCTGTCGTGACCCCGGGCTTATTGTAAGACTAACATCAGGATGGACCTTATTGCCCTTTAATATCTTTGCTGCAGCCATCAAGTCTGCATAAGACGAATTTGCGCAGCTGCCTATGCAAACCTGTCGTACTTCCGCACCTTCAACATCCCTAACACTCTTAACATTGTCGGGGCTTGACGGGGCAGCAACAAGCGGCTCAAGAGAACTGAGATCAATCTCAATGATCTCATCATATTCATCGTCAGAATCAGGTTTAAGCTCTACCCAGTCACTTTCACGTTGCTGAGCCTTAAGAAAGGCGAGCGTCTGTTCATCTGAAGGGAATACCGACGTCGTTGCACCGAGCTCAGCCCCCATATTCGTAATAGCTGCACGTTCAGGCACAGTAAGATTTTTAATGGCTTCACCGCCGTACTCTATTACTTTTCCAACACCACCTTTCACTGTCAATCGCCTGAGCACTTCAAGGATAATGTCCTTTGCGCTAACTCCCGGGGCATACGAGCCCTTCAGATTCACCCTGACCACTTTAGGCATTACAAGCCAGAACGGTTCACCAGCCATTGCAAGCGCTACACTGAGACCTCCTGCTCCAATCGCGAGCATTCCAATAGATCCAGCATTCGGAGTATGGCTGTCCGAGCCTAGCAGAGTCTGTCCGGGGCACGCAAACCTTTCCATATGTACCTGATGACAGATACCGTTGCCGGGTCTTGAATAGTACAATCCGTATTTACTGGCAATGCTCCGCAGAAACCTGTGGTCATCCGCATTTCTAAAGCCGGACTGCATAGTATTATGGTCAACATAGCTTACCGAAAGCTTTGTCTTTACCCGGGGGATGCCCATCGCCTCAAATTGAAGATACGCCATTGTTCCTGTCGCATCCTGGGTCAGAGTCTGGTCTATGGAAATTGCTATTTCCTCACCAGCCTTCATTTCACCAGATACAAGATGGGATGATATTAATTTCTGTGCGACATTCATTTCAAGATTCTCCTTTTTGCTATTATCAATTTAATTCATATCTTATAACTTAGAGGAAATTGTGCGAGGGGGCATGATATTTCGTAATGTGTGGCTCATTACACGTGATTAGTTTTTTTTACCGCAAGCACTTCACTCGTCACGATCCTTCAACATCTCTTCGACCATGCCCTTCGCCTTCTGCATAATCTCTTTCTCGCTTTTGAATGACAATTGAGCCAACGCCTGATCTATTGGGAACCACCTGGCTTCATCGACTTCATGATCATGGTCTTCCGTACGGCCGTTGAGATATTTCATGAGATAAAAATGCACGGTTTTATGCACCTTAACCGATTCATTTCGCATATTGAACCAGTAAGAGATATGCCCTATTTCCTCATGGATCTCTCCGTTAAGACCTGTCTCCTCACGTACTTCACGTAACGCAGCTGTCGGTTCATCTTCACCCTTGTTTATTAACCCTTTCGGCAGACACCACGTTTTCTTTCCAGCGACAAGCACAAGGATAACTTCAATTCCACCGTCGACCTCGCGAAAGATAACTCCACCAGAAGAAATACGCTTCTTTATTTCCGGGGGCTTTGTCATAATCTCTTAACTACCGTTTATTAATCTCTGGGCCCAAGGGACTATTATCCTTATTGTATCGTTATAAATGACGAACGTTATTAACATAAGGAGTAACGCCATACCTATCTTGTTCGCAATAATTAATACCTTATCACTTAACGGTTTCCCCCTCAACGCCTCAATAGTAAGAAACAGGACATGACCGCCATCAAGGACAGGAACCGGTAACAGGTTTAGGATAGCGAGGTTAATACTGATTATCGCTATGAAATTAAAATATGCGAACGCCCCAACAGAGGCAGCTTTTGCGGCAGCATCTACGATTAATATTGGGCCTCCTACCTGTTTGGCGGACAACGACCCCGAAAAAAGTTTCACGACTACATCGACTGTCAGTACGCACCATTCCCAGGTGGCCTCCAGGGCCTTGAACGGAGCACTCATCAGGCTGGTGCTCTCAATTATCTTTGAACTAAACTTTTTTGATATACCGATTCTACCTACAACCACCTCATTCCCGGATGCGTCTGTCGTCGTCGTCGGCTCCGGAGTAAGTTTTGCCTCAATTATCTCGTCTCCCCTACGGACGCTGACAATCAACTCTTTTCCAGGGTTTTTCGAGAAAATATCAGCCATCTCGGTCCAATCATTTACTGATGATCCGTTAATCGAAACAATACCGTCATTGCCCATGATTCCGGCTTTTTCAGCCGGTGAACCTTCCTGAACACTCTCGATTTTTGTAGTGATACTGTCCAACTCAGGGATTACCACCGGGAGGTTCATGCCGAGAAAGGCAGCGAAAATAACATACGCCAGGACCAGGTTAAATATAGGACCTGCAACAACTATGGCAACCCTCTTCCACACGGGCTGATAATTGAACGCCCTGGGTTTATCTTCTGCTGAAAGCTCTTCTTCTGGATCTTCACCTAGCGGCTTCACATAACCACCAAGCGGAATGGCAGAGAGAAGATACTCTGTGTCCCCGATTTTCTTACTAATGAGTGTGGGGCCGAAACCAAGGGAGAATTTCAATACTTTTACCCCAACAAGTTTCGCTACAATAAAGTGCCCGAGCTCATGAAAAAATATTAATAATCCAAAAAGAATCAGCGCCCATAATATCGTCATAAAATAGTGTCTCCGTTAATATATTAGTTAGTACTCTTCATTTTAATTATTTCCACGGCCTTTTGTCTCGCCCAATTCGAGACTCCGATCACTTCTTCAATTGTATCACCATTTAACACACTATGTTCTGCCATGGTTTCGGAAACTACCTGTGCGATATCCATGAATCCTATTTTTTCGTCAAGGAATGCGTCCACTGCCGCCTCATTTGCCGAGTTCAGAACACAAGGCATTGTCCCGCCAGCCCTGAGGGCATCATAAGTTAAAGTTATTGAAGGATATTTATTCACATCAGGTTCATTAAATGTAAGCTCTCCTATTTGCGCCAGATTCAGAGATGGCAGGATATTTCCGAGCCTCTGAGGATAAGCAAGCGCATAACTTATCGGTCCCTTCATATCAGGCGTGGACATCTGAGCAATCACACTGCCGTCAATATAACTCACCATTGAGTGGATTATACTCTGGGGATGAATGACAACATCGATCTTTTCAAGAGGGACATTGAATAACCAGAATGCCTCAATTACTTCAAGCCCTTTATTCATAAGTGTGGCGGAATCAATCGTAATCTTCCTGCCCATGTCCCAGTTGGGATGCTTTAAAGCCTCGGCAGGAGTCACCGCAGCAAGCTCAGATACGGGCCTGCTCCTGAACGCGCCCCCGGAAGCTGTCAATATAATTTTCTCGACCTCATCCATGTTTCGGCCATCCAGGCACTGAAAAACAGCGCTATGTTCACTGTCAACAGGGATAATGCTAACACCTCTGGCCTTTGCCTCATCCATGATAATTTTGCCAGCCATAACAAGCGCTTCTTTTGTTGCAAGGGCTATGTCCTTTCCCGCCTTAATTGCCGCGTATGTCGGCACAAGACCGGGTGACCCGACGATTGCAGAAACAACCATATCTACATTTTCAAGGGTAGATACATCTACGAGACCCTGTTCACCAGAGAGTACCTCTACTGGAAGATCTTTCTTCTTCAACTCCTCGGCTGCAGCCTCATTGAACACTGCAACGACTTCCGGCTTAAATATCTTTATCTGGGCCTCAAGGGCCTGCACATTGCTACCAGCAGCAAGCGCAACTACTTTGAATTTATCAGGGTGCCGGGATACTACTTCTAAGGTGCTTTTCCCAATAGACCCTGTTGATCCTAATATTGATAGTTTTTTCAAAAATACCTCACTAATAGATACAGAACAGGACCGGCAATAAGCATCCCGTCAATTTTATCAAAAATGCCACCGTGCCCCGGAATGAACGTTCCCGAATCCTTTACTCCAGCGTCCCTTTTAAACATGGACTCGACCAGGTCACCTACAAGTGCCGCTATACCCATGATCGCACCAATAATAATAAATACCGGGAATGAATATTCGGAAACATCGAAGACGACCTTTATAATTACCGCACCTAACATCCCGCCGAAAAGACTTCCAAATGCCCCTTCAACAGTCTTATTCGGGCTATAGGCAGGATAGAGTTTATTTTTACCCATATACGTTCCGATATATAATGCCATACTGTCCGAAAGCCATACGGACACATATAGTAAAAATATAAATTCACGCCCTAGCTCTTCTATCCTTAAGAACCACTGAAAGCTTAAGAGTCCTGCAATATAAAACAAACCTACTATAAGGGGGCCCATTTCAGCCATGCTTCCAGATGGCGTTTTCACTAGAAATAGCCGCAGCATAAGCAGACAAAATAGGCTTAAGAATATGGTGTCAAGCGAAGAACCGGGATGATAACAGAACATATAGAGGAGAACACCTCCAATGACAACACCGGGAACAGCCAGTTTAACCGGCACCTTATACATTGAATAAAATTCCCACAGTGCCGTCATTCCAACAACAATAAGCAATGCCTGGAAATACGGTGTCGCAGGCAAAAAATATAAATATGAAATCAGGATCGGCGCTGCAAAAGCCGCGACTATATGCCTCTTCACAAACGAACTTGTTTTCTTGCTTTCGTCCACCAACAATAAATCCCTTCCTTTAATACTGAAACATGCCGGTAGCACAGCAAAGCACGATGACCGAACTATGTCCTATTTTTTATCCTTAAGGGCCCCAAACCTTCTGTCCCTTTGTTTATACTCGGTAAGTGCGGTTATAAATTCATCCCTGCCAAAATCCGGCCATAATATATCCGTAAAATACAGCTCGGCATACGCAGCCTGCCACATGAGAAAATTACTCGTCCTCATCTCTCCGCTTGTGCGTATTATAAGGTCCGGATCGGGTATGCCAGTCGTGTAAAGATGATCCTGCACTACCTTATCATCAATGTCCTCTGCCGGGATACCTTCCTTGATAATGCTCTGCACCGCCTGGACGATCTCCGCCCGGCCTCCGTAACTCAGTGCACTCGTGACGATCAGGCCCGTATTATTTTTTGTAAGCTCCTCAAATTGGTCTATTAACTTCCTTACACCCTTGGGAAGCCTCTTTATATCTCCGATGGCCCTAAACACAACATTCATCTCGTGCAGCCGCTGCATTTCTGTTTTCAAATATCTGCTCAGAAAGCGCATAAGGGCATTGATTTCTAGCGCAGGCCTCTGCCAGTTTTCCATCGAAAATGTATAAAAGGTAACTGCTTTCAGTTTCTGCTCATCCGCTGCATCAATTATTTCATTTACCCGTTTAACGCCATTACGGTGCCCTTCGACTCTAGGCAGGCCTCTCTTCTTAGCCCAACGCCCGTTTCCGTCCATAATTAATGCTACATGTTTTATCTTCATCGTATTAATATGCTGACAAGATTATTTTACTTCCCAAAATTATAGTAGTACAGGACACTGCCTCTCTCCAATTCGCCGGAAACGGCATTTTTAACATAAGATAACAGGTCCCCCCTTGCAACAAGAAACAGCATACTTCCTTCAATCCAGAAATCAGAAACAGTGCCGGATACTTCACTGAGCATTATCTTCTCGTCCATGGAAGCGCCGTCCCACCACAACGAATACACCTCAGCCCCCCTACTGCCGAGACCGGGCACTCTCGATACAAAAGGAAGTTTGCTGACAACAACAATCTCCTGGCCACGCTCCGTATTTACTGGTATAAGCCTGCCTCTTACAGACCACTTCGCTGTAGCGTTGGCAAGTGAATATGTCTTTCTCGCAAACGTCAACTCAAATTTTCCGTAGGATTTGCTACTATTCCAGATTGAATTTCCCTGCTCATCATATAGTATTAAATAGCCATTGTCATCATATGTAATGACATTCCGCTGCCCCTTATTCTGCCAGTCAACATAAGCAAACCCGTAAATATTCACTCCATCAGGAAGCTGAAGAGGTGTTCCGGGCACATACTTTTCTCCATTCCATTCTGCTTCATACACAGTATTGCCGAAGCCACGTAATGCATATTTCTGCATCAGCAGGGACTTACCGGTCACCCTGAGAAAAAAAGCCATGTTATCTGCTAATTTCCTATATCCTTCAGACGTATCATATTCAATTACATATGAGCTCATCTTCGCCTGATTTCTGCGTGATGCATTAATAATGTCATCATCTATGTTCGTAATTCCTTCCTCGTCCATCAGCGATGTCACAAATATTTCCGCTACGCCATTGTTATTCATGTCCAGTATATCTATAGAAAGGTGTTTTTCAGAATTGGCGCCTTTAATATGCCACATCTCACGAAGTTCATCTTTCAGACTGTAAATCTTTATACTGTTACCGTCACTCAACACAAATTCCTGATCACCGTTGCCGTCCACATCTCCCATTGCCATTAAACGGCCATCATCCACTTTATAACTACCCCAAGGTTCCGTATCTGCTGCCGCAGCTGAAATAAATGCATCATCAGGCCCGAGTGACCGGAGAGTATCACTGCCGACTACTTCCGTAATCTCTCCAAATATTTTTGCATCTTTTGACCAGAGGAGCTTCACATCCAGTAACTTCTCCTCGTCTTTAGAGGGTGTCGAAAACATCAATAATGCCTCAGCACCAAGTTCTCTGGCTATCCCGGATAAATGCGCGGGTTCATAGACCGGTGTATACTTTTCCAGTATTATGAAGCGTCCGGAGTCCTTTATTGATTTATAAAACCGTTCAGAAAGATTCCAATCGGCTTTTCTGTCCTGAAAAAACGCAAGCTTTATTTTTGAAGAGGTTATCCTAACAATATCCCCCTCTTTAACATCTCCTTCTACAATTGAGAATTCTTGCAGTCCTTCATGAGGTAAAATATTCTTTAGCTCAACCCTTCCGATAAAGTCCTCCGACTTACCTATGACTTCATTTGTTACAGGATGATAGAACGGTGCACCTTCTCTGAACACAGAGAATCTCATACCCTTTTTCACATCAGCCCCATTATCAAATGTGGCCGTAACACTTTCTTCGTCTACTTTCGAAATTGTTCCTTGCAGAGGTTGGAAATAATCCAGAACAGAATTACTTGCCTTATTAACAGGGTTAAATCCCTCAGCTGCAAAAACCGTGGAACCCGTTAAAATAAATATCAAAACCAGCAAATAATAGTTAATCATATTTTTCATTTAGCGTCATTCTCCATATTAATTCATGAATTACAGCGTAATAGTATAACTTATTTCATAAGTAACTTATAATGGCCGGATACAGCAGCAGAATCTTCGGGATACTTTGATAAAAATGCATTCAGATGAAAACAATTTACGGCAGCGAGATATTTGGTGAGCTCCCAAAGATATACTTAAAGTCTTCATCTTCAAACTTCAAACCACCACCGATATAGAAACCGGCTCGGTCGGAGTTCAAAATATTGTCAGCACCCCCGCTCACAAATATATATTTAAATATTCTGTAATCGACCCCCACCCTAACATGGGCGTTGTCAGATTCTGCCTCTTTGGCGCTGAAGTCCCATATATCAAACTTGACCCTGCCTTTGTCGTTATAAAAGAAATAGTCCGCTCCAAATCCGAACGTATTTTCCATCAGCCCGACTCTGACTGCTGCATTATCAAAACGGCGTGCGAACTGTGCAGTAAACTCCAGCGTGTCTTCCACTTCTTCTTCAATAGTGGTTACACCGTTTATAGTCCGGTCAGTCTTTGTGACGGATCCTCTAGGGTCGGTAACAACTCCCAGCACATAATACTTGTCCTCCCGGGGCTTCAATGTAAGGTTAAAATATCCCTTCCATTCCGCGTCATTCGTATTATACTCACCATAAAAATCCATAAAGGTCCTGAGATTACCGACTACGTCTACTGCTTTGCCAGCTTGAGCCGTAACCTTATTGAGAGATTCGTAGAGTTCGTCCTCCGTTAAGAGCCTCCCGATCGTACCTTCACCCTTTTCCAGTTTGCTCGCAATATTACTCACGGATTTCGATGTAACACTGATATTATCGACACTTTCTTTTAACGCATACCTGTTTTCCTCCAGTATCCGATTGAGCTCCATTGCCACATTATTTAAGTTTTCCATCAGCTCGGGACCTCTTTCGCCAAGGTTCTTTGCCATTACACTTATGTCATCCATAACTCCGGGGCCTTTAGTGTTGAGCATCTCGGAAAATTCATCAAGCTGCACGATCAGTTCTCGTAACGGCTTCCTGTTTTCCCTTGACATCTCCCGAATATCACTAGAGACAACTTTGAGGTTCTGAATCGTCTCTTTCAGTGCCGACCTCTCGCCTTCTCCGAATATTTCCTGGAGGCTCTTGGTGAGATCACCTATATAATTGGCTGCCGACGTGAGCTGATTGGCAAGCATATCAATGTCTGCAGCAGGTCTTGTCCTAACGATTACGTCTCCTGATTCCAACATGGGCTGGTCCGATGATCCAGTGTATATTGAAAGATACCTGTCTCCTAAAAGCCCGGACATCCGTAATGAAGCAATAGCATTTTTGTAGATTTTTATATCAGGTTCTATAAGAAGTGTAATTCTTGCCCTGCCCTCTTGAAGGTTTATTTTTTCAACGATCCCCGTTTCAACGCCCGCGATTTTTATCCTGGACTGTTCATCGAGTCCGCTGATATCATCAAAGTCTGCATAGAGCCTGTATCCCTTCTCCCATATCAGAGGGAGACTGCCAACCTTGAAGGTAATATAAGAGAGAACCATGATCACAATGATTGCAAATATTCCGACCTTTAGCTCTGTGGATGTATTACTCATTTCATATGCCTTCTATCGTTATGGGACCTTCTGCACGGCCCTCAATAAATTGCCTGACTGCTGGGTCCGACGTATTTTGAATTTCTTCGGGGGAACCTTCGGCAATAATTACACCATTATAAAGCATGGCAATTGTATCTGCAATCTTGTACGCACTTTTCATATTATGGGTAATAGTCACTGAGGTTACATCAAGTTCTTCTTTCATTTTAATAATCAGATCATTAATCGCATCCGCCGTAATCGGGTCAAGACCTGTTGTCGGCTCATCATAGAGAAGTATGTGGGGCTCCATTGCTATTGCCCTTGCCAGGCCGACCCGTTTCCTCATCCCACCGGAAAGCGCCGCAGGCATCTCATTCTCTATCCCCACGAGTCCTACCATTCGCAGTTTTTCAACCGCAATCTCTTTAATTTCCGGTTCAGACAGACTGGTATGTCGCTTTAGCCCGAACCCAACATTTTCCCAGACCGTCATTGAATCAAACAGGGCAGAGGACTGAAAAAGCATACCAAACTTCTTCCTGTATTCATTCAGTCTATCTTCATCCAGCTCTGATATATCCTGTTTATTAATATAGACTGTCCCATTGTCCGGCCTTAACAGACCGATGACATGCTTCAGAAGCACGCTCTTTCCGGATCCACTTCCGCCTATTACCACCAGGCTCTGCCCTTTTTTAACCATAAGGTTTACACCACGCAGAACATGACGATCATCAAATGATTTATGTATGTCCTTCAGCTCTATCATCGGAATAACCATGCAGACAAGAAGTAGTCTGATATCAGTATTGTCATGAATGAATAAACAACAGCGCCGGTCGTCGCCTTTCCAACTCCCGCAGCGCCACCTTTTGTGTAATAACCCTTGTAACAACTTATAAGTGTGAACGCAGCACCAAAGAAGCACGCCTTTATCAGACCGTTATAGATGTCCTGCATCTGAAGATAGTCCCATGTTGCTCTCATGTACGTCCTTGAACTCGTACCGAGCAGGTTAACCGTAACAAAATATCCTCCCAGAATCCCTACAATATCGGTAATGACCGTAAGCGCGGGCAGCATGATCAGCCCGGCTATAAATCTTGGGACTATGAGGTATTTGATCGGGTTGGTAGCCAGGGTATCCAATGCATCGATTTGTTCTGTTACACGCATTGTTCCAAGCTCCGCAGCCATTGAAGCCCCCGCACGACCACTAACTACAAGTGCTGTCAACACTGGCCCGAACTCCCTGGTCATCGATAGAGCAACGACAGTACCGACAAGACCTTCGGCACCGAAACGATCAAACCCGGTATACATGTGCAATGCAAGAACCATCCCGGTCGCAATTGCAGTAATTAACACAACGGGGATTGAATTAACACCTATCTCGACCATCTGAATGATAGTGCCTCTTATTTCAAACGGAGGCTTGAATAAGCCTCTCATGATAGCTAAAAAGAGAAGCATCACCCTACCCAACGCCATAGTGGGCTTCTCGATTACTGCACCTATGAATTCGATAATTCTGACGATCATGATTTATAAGATGTCATTATACGACATTTCGGTTTTTGCATAAAGATAATTGTTTGTTCCAGCTAATCCATTACAAGATTCAAAAATTAATAATAAAGTGCAAATCTCCTCATCCTCACATTCGCTATAATGCTCAGAGCAAGAAAATTTGAGAGAAGAGCGGTCCCTCCATAACTCATCAAAGGCAGAGGAACTCCTACTACAGGCATTAAACCAACAGTCATACCAACGTTGATGAAAAAATAAAATGAGAACATAAAAGTAACCCCGAGGACAAGAAAACACCCTTCCCTGTCCCTGGCCTTCATCGCAGTATCAAAGCCTCTCATGATGACAAACGCATACATGAGAAACAGCACTGCACTCCCTACAAAACCCCATTCTTCTGCAAATATTGAAAAAATGAAGTCCGTATGGTTTTCAGGTAAGAACCTGTAAGGACCCTGGGTCCCTTTGAGGTAACCCTTACCTAAAAAACCACCTGAACCGATTGTGATTTTTGACTGATTAATGTGATACCCGACACCCTGCGGATCAGCCTGCGGATCTATAAATGCTATTATCCTGTGTTTCTGATACTGCTTAAGACCGCTCCATAGAATTTTACCCGCAAACGGCAGTGCTAAAAGTGAGACAACCACAGTAATTATCATGATCTTCTTCCTCGCCCCGGCAGAAACGACCATTGTTACAAAGATAAACGAGACTATGAGTGCGGTGCCTAGATCAGGCTGCTTCAGAATAAGCACCGCCGGTACTATCAGAAATAGACCCGCCATCTTCATCATGTATCTCAACCCAAGACTTCCTGTCTGCTCTATCTGCGACAGATAGCGGGACATGGCGAGGATAAAGAATATTTTAAAAAACTCCGAGGGCTGAAATGATAGAAATCCAAGATCAATCCACCGCTGCGCTCCCATGCCCTTTCTTCCCGCCACAAGGACGATGATAAGCAGCACAACGCCAATAAAGAAAATCAAATAAGCAAACCGGATATACCATTTATAATCAATTGACACCATGACCAAAAACACAATGATACTCAAAGATATCCAGTAAAGCTGCCTGACATAGTACGTTTTCTGGGCAACATCAAGCACCGGTCTCGTTGCGCTATATATCGTCATCACCCCCACAAGTGCAAGGACTATGGCAATAAGCAGTGTTCCCCAATCAAAGTTACTTAGTAGTCTCCGGTCGATCATTGTACAATTATCTTTTTCAAATTATTTTCAATTAAACTTTATCCATCAATGGACTTCCCTGGGTTCCCATGCTTTTTAAAATATGTCTCAATTACTTTCTTTGCGATAGGGGCGGCAGCTGTGCTTCCGTGCCCTCCATGCTCAACTATCACCGCCACTGCTATCTGAGGGTTTTCCTCAGGAGCAAATGCAACAAACCAGGCATGATCCCTGAACTTGTACTGTATATCCTTCTTTTTCGAGACTCCCCCAACAACCTGCGTTGTCCCTGTTTTGCCGCCCACGCTTACAATGTCCGAAGCGGCCGCCTTACCTGTTCCGTGCGCATCAGTTACAACACTTAACATGGCTTTTTTGACTTGCGCTGTATGCTGAGGTCGTATCTTAACAGTACTCTCAGGATCTGCCGGACCATTATCCATCAAAAGATATGGCGAATACAATCTGCCTCCGTTTACGACAGCAGCAGTAAGCCTTGCCATCTGCAGCGGAGTGGTGGACAAATATCCCTGACCAATAACCGTATTCAGAGTTTCCCCTTTATACCACATCTCTTTTTTTGTTTCTCGTTTCCATCCAGAGGTAGGAACAATCCCGGAAGCTTCACCGTCAAGTTCAATACCGGTCTTCCTCCCGAGTCCAAATCCCATTGCGTATTGCGCGAGCTTATCAATATTAAGTTTTTTAGCGACTTCGTAATAGAAAACATCACAGGATTCAACTAAGGACTTTTGAAGATCGACAAATCCATGCCCGGCCTCTTTCCAACACCGGAACGTCCTTCCAAAATAAATCGAGCCTTTACAATAATAATCCGTATTTCTATCTACAGTACCCTCTTCCAGTGCCGCAATGGCTGTAATTACCTTAAAAGTAGAGCCAGGAGGATACTGGCTCTGAATCGCTCTGTTCAGGAGGGGCTTATTAGGGTCGCGGATAAGCTTATTCCAAGCCTTTTGGTCAATACCTCTGACAAACAGATTAGGATTAAAAGAAGGCGCACTAGCCAGGGCAAGAACCTCTCCAGTCTGAGCATGGAGAGCAACTACCGCTCCCACCTTACCCTTAAGACTTTCTTCAGCTTCTTTCTGCATATTAATATCAACGGTAAGCTGAATATCATTGCCTTTAATAGGCCGCTGAATCCTTACGACTTTAATGATACGCCCCACTGCATCAACCTCTATCACCTTCTTGCCGGGAACGCCTCTCAGGGTATCATCGTAGACTTTTTCAATTCCAAACTGTCCGATCGCCGTGTCACGGGAAAACCCTCTATACTCAGGAGATCTCAGCAGTTCATCATTCAGCTTCCCGAGATAGCCCAACACATGGCTGGCCGAGTGCCCATAAATATATTCCCTACCAACAACAACACTGATTTGCAGACCGGGGAAGTCCATCTTTCTAGCTTCAATTTGTGCAACCTCTGAAAATGGAACATCCTCTTTGAGGACAACCGCCTCAAAGGGGTTCCCCGACGACCGCCGTACCCTTTTCTTTATATCCTCAACGGAAAGCCCAAGGAATTTACCCATAGCAGTCAAGATATCAGCATCTCGGGACATGTCTTCCTTTACCACAACAACATCAAATGAAGGAACATTTTTCACAAGTGCATTGCGGTTTCTGTCGTAAATTATTCCCCTTGGAGCAGGTATATCGAGGACCCGTACCCGGTTCCGCTCATCGATCTTCTTATATTCAACGCCCCTGATAACCTGAAGGTCCCATAACCTGAAGAGAAAAATAACAAAAGCACAAATGACGATGTAAATGGCAATGGTAATTCTTCTATCCATTGCTGTTAGTACCCCTCACTTTTTACCTGCATATCATCTTCCTGCGGCTTAAGCAGCCAGTATAATATAAGTGAAGCAACAGCCGTATACATAACCTGAGTTAGAGGAATCATCCAGGGTATGTTCTTAAATGACGCTTTAGAAAAGAATTCATAACATGCAAATAACAGAATGATATCAATCACACTTAAAAATATAATCATCAAGGTATTTACATACATATTCCATTGAAACAAGTTCTCCCGTAAAGAAGTGATAAGAAATGCCGCGACCGTTTTACTTATAATATGCGGCCCGAGAATCAGGCCTCCGGAAGTATCAAGCAGCAGTCCTGTTACAATTGCATACACAATCCCCTTTACCTGCCCGTACTTCAAAGCGTAAACACAGACGAGGACAAGAACCAGGTCTGGTTTAGTCCCCCTAAAAAACATTGACTGCACAGCAAGCGCACAGTACGCTAGAAAAAGATAAAACAGAAACTTTTTCATTTTTTTAGTATTGCAACCTCTTCAACGGAGTTTAGGTCCTGGATAGGATCAACTTCTATTACCTTAAACATTTCCTCACCCTCCTCGCGTACAGCCGAGACAGTCCCTATTAATAGGCCTGCCGGGTATATTCCGTCCAGTCCAGAGGTGATTACTTTGTCCCCCTTCTTCACTTTAACCTCTTTCGATACATACTTTAGATCACATTTATTATCTCCCCTGCCCTCCAGTATTCCTTCTATCCTAGTAGATTGAAGCCTGACTGCCACAGAAGAATTCACGTCTGTTATGAGAATAACACTCGATCCATTCTCAAACACCCTGTGAATCCGGCCTACAGGTCCGATAGAAGCTACTGCAACCATACCAGTGTCTACACCCTCTTCTTTCCCTTTATTAATCCATAATACTTGAAACCAGTTGGTAGGATCACGCGCAAACACACGAGCACTTGCGACATATCCGGGTTTTTCCGAACTCACCTTAAGAATCTTTGTAAGCCTTTTGTTTTCATACGCGACTTCTATAAGGCTGTTTTTTTCCTGTTCGAGTTCGCTTATTTTTTTAAGGAGGTCCCGGTTTTCTTCTTCTTTTCCGGTGAGGAGAATATAGGTATGGAGAATCCTTTTAGTGCCCTTAACGATATCAAATGCAACTTTTTCCAGGATTTCCAGCGGGTAAAGCGGGAGGTCAAAAAAGCGGGTTCCGCCTTTAATACTCTGATACGAGAGGAGACCAAAAATCAGTATAATCAGAGCGGCAAAGATAAATAGTTTTTTTTTTAGCATCTCCTGTCTATCATAGTGAAACTCTCTTCAGGATATCGAGATCATCCAGGACTTTTCCAACTCCATTCACAACCGCCAGCAGAGGATCTTCAGCAACAATTACAGGCAGGCCTGTCTCATGTCTAATAAGCGCATCCAGCCCCCTCAATAGAGCTCCGCCGCCAGCAAGGACTATCCCTCTGTCAACGATGTCTGAAGCAAGTTCGGGAGGAGTGTTCTCAAGGGCCACCTTGATCGCATTGACAATAACGGTAATAGTTTCACTGGTCGCTTCTCTGATCTCATCTTCAAATATCGTAATGGTCTTCGGAATGCCTGACACTAGGTCTCTGCCCTTGATATCCATCGACTTGTTCTCATCATCAAGCTTGAACGCCGAACCAATATTCCGTTTAATCATTTCAGCAGTCCTGTCACCAATAAGGATCCTTCCCTTACTCTTTATGTGACTGACTATGTCTTCATCCATTTTATCACCGCCCATCCTGACGGCCTTACTGAACACGACACCATGCAATGAAATCACCGCAACATCCGTTGTACCGCCCCCTATGTCAACTATCATATTACCGGAGGGCTCTCCAATGGGCAGGCCGACACCAAGAGCTGCTGCCATCGGCTCTTCTATAAGATAAATTTCCCTGGCACCAGATGCCTGGGCAGCGTCTTTAACGGCCCTCTGTTCAACCTGGGTTATCCCAGAAGGAACACCGATGGCGATCCTGGGGGAAATAAAGCTCTTTCTGTTATGAACCTTACGGATAAAATATTTGAGCATCTCTCCGGTCTTATCAAAGTCGGCAATGACGCCCTCTTTCAAAGGCCTCATCGCAATTATATTCGCAGGAGTCCTGCCGAGCATCTTCTGCGCTTCAGTTCCTACAGCTATGACCTTGTCCTTCTGTATAGCAACAACGGAAGGCTCATTACATACAATGCCCTTCCCCTTCGCAAACACCAGTGTGTTGGCAGTCCCAAGGTCAATGGCTAGATCATTCGAAAACCATCCAAGAATTTTATGAAACATTTACTCCCCCCTGTTTATCAATAACAACTTGTGTCTTTGCAACTTCATCACCAAATCTCTTTCCTTTCTCACTGCCTAGCATAATCAGGCTTTCAAGTACTAACACCGCAGCTACAACAATAAAAGAAAGGAACTCACCCACTACAGGTATGTGCCAGAAGATTCCAGCCAACAGGTATGCTGCTGCAAAAGGAAAGTTTCTGAAAATAGATTCTTTATAACTGATCTCAAGGCCCTCTTCAGAGTTTTTATCGGATATGACAACCTTGATCCCGAGAAGCTTCTTGCCTATGCTCCTCCCTTTAAACAGACCATCCGCCAACAGCAGGTACGTAAATCCAGCTAAATAACCTACCCCGGGAATTATCTCCATCAGGGCCAAGACAATAACTATATCAATAGCTCTGGCTATTAGCCGATTAAAAGACTCTGTTCTGGTCAGCTCTTCCTTTCTTACAGAAGACCTACCATACAAGCCAGCTACTTCATCTATTGTTCCAGCATCATCCATACGCACAATATATAATGATTAAGTTAAGTAAACAGTATAATTTGAATCTTTGAAATTATCAATTATTAAATAAAATTTAGACTCATCGCAGCGCCTGCCTGCCGGCAATCAGATTCAGTATGATAGAAAGAATCTGATTGCACACAGCTACAGGAGCTCATTCACAAAGAAATTTGCTGTTTTCTCTCTACCTATAGAGGTCTCGGGACCGTGACCTGAAAAAACCTGAGTTTCATCTGGCAAATCGAGTAGACGCTTAAAGGACTCTTTGAGCTTCTCGATGCTCCCGCCCGGAAAGTCAGTCCTCCCGACCGAGCCCTGGAATATTGTATCTCCCGTAATAACTATACCCTCTCCATACAGACAGATCCCTCCGCGGCTGTGCCCAGGAGTATGCATCACCCTGAATTTCAATGCCCCTACACTGATCTCATCTCCTTCATCAATATACCTGTCAGGCTGCGGCAGGTCTTCAATTGAATACCCCCAGAATGCTGCCTGGTCTTTGGCCAGCCCGAACGTCTCCAAGTCTTCTTTATGAAGTAGTATCTCTGCCCCGGTCTGCTTTTTCACATCCCCAGCGGCCCCAATGTGGTCAAAATGGGCGTGTGTGCATACAATTTTGCTAACTTCAAAACTGCTCTCCTTTATAACATCCATAATCCTGTCAGGCTCATCACCCGGATCAATTACAATCGCCTGTTTTGTTATTTCATCACCTATAACATACGTATTCTCTTCAAGTGGCCCAACTATTAATCTTTTAATAATCACTTTATTACTCCTTTTTCATGTATCATTCTATTTAATTATCATGATAGCTGATCGTTACATGCTATACGATTCAATCGCATGGAACTTATTATCACATATCATATACAACATAACTCAATCACGTCCTTTTCCTTCTCATTTTCAATATATACTGCAGCTCTTCACTCTTCATCATATACATTATTAATATATAAACAGCGATACAAAGCACGATTACACCTGAAAGGGTACTTACTTTTACAAGAATGCCCGCTCCTTCATGCCACATCAATCCCTTTACGGCGAAGATGCCTGTGACTCCCATAATGGCAGAGGCAATAGATGATACAATAAATGATTGTCCTATTCTTTTTCCATCCAAATGTCCAAACCTCTTCCTGAGCAGATAAAACAGTATGATGAAATTCACTCCCTGTGCAATAGCATTAGCCAGGGCAAGCCCGCCGTGCCTCATTGGTTTCATTAATATGAAACAGAACACTATATTCACGAGAATTGAAATCATGGCGATTCTCACAGGTGTTTTAGTATCCTGCAACGAATAAAATACTGATACAACCACCCTATACCCTACAAAAGCCCACAGTCCCGACGAATAGCAGATAATCGCATATGTCGTCTCCGAAGTCATAAGAGGAGTAAACTCACCTCGCTGAAGTAAGACCTCAATGATCGGCCCTGATAAAGTGATAAGGCCTGCCATTGCCGGAAGTGATAGAAAAAACAGAAGCCTGAGTGAAAAGGAAAATGTCTCCCTCATCGCTTCTTCGTCTCTCTTTGCGGCCTGCGCCGAAAGCGACGGAAGGACGGCGGTCGCCATTGCTACTCCGAATACGCCTATGGGCAAATGCACAAATCTCATTCCGTAATAAAGATAAGAGACCGATCCCTCGGCAAGAAAGGAAACGAATACAGTTCCAATTAATATATTTATTTGCTGAACTCCCATACCCACCATAGCGGGTAACAGCAGGCGGCCTATCTTTTTTAATCCCGGATGTGCAAAAGAAAAGACAGGAGGGACTATAAATTTTTTCTTCACTAGGTCAGGCAGTTGAATAATGACCTGAATTGCCCCACCGACAGTCACCGCCAGTGCTATTGCCGTCAGCGGAACTGCGAAACTGTCTGCAAAAAAGAGAGCGGCTATAATAATAGATACATTCAGAAACATCGGGGCCAATGCAGGTGCCAAAAAGGATTTAAGAGAATTCAATATCCCTTTTGCAAAGGCCGCAATACTTATGAAAAATAGAAACGGGAACATAATTCTAGTAAGATGAACTGTGAGCGAGAACTTATCAGGATTGTCCAAAAAGCCAGGTGCCAGAAGCGTTACTACTGCAGGGGTGAAGACAATTCCAAGTATGCAGAGCAGAGTTAGTAATGACAACAGAAACGCAAACACGGAAGACGCCAGCTTTCTCGCGTCTTCCTTCCCTTCCTTTGTAAGGGCCTCCGTAAAAACGGGGATAAACGCTGCGGACATAGAGCCCTCGGCAAAGAGTTCTCTGAATAAATTCGGTATCCTATGAGCAATATAGAAGGCATCGGTAGACCAATTCGCACCGAATATCTTAGCAAGCAGAACATCTCTAACAAACCCAAGCACACGACTGCCTGTTGTTGCAATTGATATCACTCCAGCCGCTTTTGCGACATCCCGCTTTTCACCCATACGATCTTGACTTTCCTATTCTGTTAATGTTAAAAAATAGCTTGCCTTGATTAGGCTTTTTAGCGTTATCAAGTCAACAGAATTGTAACTTATTAATAATATTATTTTTTGGAGGTCGTACATTGCCGGCAAAATCAGCACCAAATAAAAGTAAATCAGCCCAGAAAAGAGTAAGACAGAACGTTGTAATAACGCTTAGAAACAAGTCTGTAAAAAGCACGCTGAAAACAATGACCAAAAAAGTAACAACCGAGGTCAACAATAAAAGCAAAGAAGCTGCAACAGATGCATTAAAACAGGTTGTTTCCGCGCTTGATAAAGCTGGAAGAAAAGGAATTCTACATAAGAATACTGCATCAAGAAAAGTTTCCAGGCTTACAAAGCTTGTCAACTCACTGACTCCTTCTGTAGTAGCTTAATAAGCAGAACCTCCAGGACAAGTTCAGGTCTTCCCGACGTCTTTATTCCAATGTCTGCTTCATGCAGACCTTTGAATATATTGAAAAAGTCCCCTTCATTAAATGACGGCAGGTACTTCATAAGAGCCCTGTACGTCTTTTCTCTCATCTTCATAGGTCTTCGGCCCTTGTTCTGCCAGAGCGAATAGAACTGTTTATAGTGCCAGTTCAAGGTCCCGAGTACAACAGGGGCGTGATAAGGATTGCCTCCCACTATGGTTTTTAATATGCGGAACGCCCTCGTCTTCTGCCCTGCAATAAGAGAGTCAACAAGATCAAATGTCGAGTACTTTCTCATCATACTCGTTGACGCAATAATATCTTTTCCCGTAACTGTACTTTTCTCAGAAAGCGCAAGTTTTTCAATTTCCATTATTAAAAGACCGAGTTCATACCCCACATACTCGATGAGATTATCCACAGCATCATTAGTTAGTTTCATCCCTTTCTTCAGCGCGAACTGCTTCAGCCAGGAAGGTATCTCATAATCCTTAATATTCATGGAGAAATCCTTCCAGTTCACTTTCAGCGATTTCTTCGGGGCCTTTTGTGAGAGAATTACCATGCAAGTACTGTCAGCTGGCTCATTAAAATACGGCATCATAAGCTTCACTCCTGCAGCAGGGATCTGATGAAAATCCTTCAGCACTACAAGGCGTCTTGGAGCCATGAATGGCAGAGTGGAGACCGTGTCGATTATTTCATGAATATCCGTAGAGGAATCAAACACATCATAGTTAAAGTCCATTGGGTTGGACGCAATAACTACTTCAACGAATTTCGGCAGAACATCATCGAGAAAGCAGCTCTCCTCACTCCATACAAAGTACAGGGGATGTGAGAGTCCGTTCTGAAATTCCTTCTGAAGAGCTTTATTTAGCATACCTGACAATTATCTGACTCACTATTTCTTTTGCAATCTCCAGGCTCGCCTTATCTGAAGCCACTTCCTTCTGCGCAATACTGTCACTCACCGCACCCGTTGATTGAAATGTAATCTTAATAGGTGAGCTCATAGACTCAAACGAGATGACTCTCCCGCCTTCTATCATCCTGATGTCCACATTCATTGTGATGTCCTGCTCTTTGACCATTTCATCAATCGCGGCAACAGCACCCAGAGAAAAATGTGTCACTGCTGCTTCCAACTCGACATCTCCGCCTTCAGCTTTCACCTCTATTCCCTGATTAATAAACTCGGTCGAAAGTGCAATGTGCAGCCGCTCTTCAAGACCCGGTTCATAAGTCTTATTACTGACCTGTTTGATCGTTATAGAGTCAAACGGAAGGGATTGTGAGCCAATCATCCGGTAACCGCAGGAAGACATCGCAACGACTATTAATATAGCCAAAAACAAAAACGCGGGGCTATGCTGTATTTTACTATTAGGTTTCATACGCATTCTGATATTTTGTTAAATAAACGGAAAATCCTTCTTCAGGAATTAAACCACTATATTCACTAGTCTGCTCTTTACAACAATTACTTTTTTTGGTGCCTTACCTTGCATAAACTCCTGCACCTTGGGCTCGGCGAATGCCTTTTCCTTGATAGTATCATCATCAAGTCCTGCTGGTGCCATGACCTTGGCCCGCACTTTCCCGTTAACCTGGAAAACAATCTCTATCTCTTCGTCTTTTGCGATCTCTTCGTCCCAGACCGGCCACTCCGCATTAACAACACTCTTATCCTCCCCCAGTTCACGCAGAAGCTCTTCTGCAATATGCGGGGCAAACGGCGAAAGCAGGAGCACCATGTTTTTAATGCTGAACTTCAACACAGCGGCATCTTCATTGCCGATGGGCTTAAAAGACGACATTTCGTTCATTAGCTCCATCAATGCCGCTATGGCAGTATTAAAATGATAATCACGCTCTATACAGTTTGTAACCTTCTTGATCGACTGATGTGTCTTCCGTAGCAGCTTCCCAGCATCAGCGGAGAGCCGTGCCGGATCGATCGCTCCGCTACTGTCTTTAGAACTTAAGATAGCATGGCTCCTGTAAACAAAAGACCATATACGAGTCATAAATCTGTATGCACCTTCCACTCCCTGGTCATTCCACTCAAGATCCCTTTCAGGGGGGGCGGCAAACATGCTGAAAATCCGCACAGTGTCCGTACCATACCTGTCAATAAGAAAGTCAGGATCAACAACATTGCCCTTTGATTTGGACATCTTAGCACCATCTTTGATGACCATGCCCTGCGTAAGCAGCCTCTTAAAAGGTTCATTTATTTTTATAAGGCCGATATCCCTTATGACCTTGGTAAAAAACCGCGAATACAGCAGGTGAAGAACGGCATGTTCAATACCACCTATATACTGATCAACCGGCATCCAGTAATCTACTGCTGCAGAATCAACAGCAACGTCATCCGCATTAGGAGAACAATATCTCAGAAAATACCATGATGAATCAACAAAGGTATCCATTGTATCCGTTTCCCTCTTTGCATCTCCGCCGCATTTAGGACACTTCGTATTAACAAAATCCTCCCGATCTGCCAGAGGAGCGGTGCTGCTGCCAGCCATATCTGTGTCCAGAGGAAGTTTAACCGGGAGGTCATTTTCAGGAACCTGAACAATCCCACACTCCTGACAATAGACAATAGGAATAGGCGTACCCCAATACCTCTGACGGGAAATTCCCCAGTCCCTGAGTTTGTAATTGACGACCTTTTTCCCGAGCCCCTCTTTTTCGAGATGGTCAGCTATCCTTGCCCTGGCTTCTTTACTGGAAAGTCCTGTAAATTCAGCTGAATCGACAAGAACCCCGTATTCTTCAAAAGCCTCGGTAAGTTCATCCGTGCTCTGTCCTCTGCCCTCAGAACTCTGAATTACAACTTTAACCGGCAGATTATATTTATTAGCAAACTCATAATCCCGCTGATCATGCGCAGGGACTGCCATTACTGCACCAGTCCCGTATTCCATAAGGACAAAATTGGCAACATAAATGGGGAGCTGCTTACCGGTCAACGGGTTCACCGCATAACATCCGGTAAACACGCCCTGCTTCTCCTCAGTGTCCTCCTGAAGCGCCTCTATATCATTTAATATACCTTCATCAGTGACTAGTTCATGAACAAGCGGATGCCCCTTCGCAATGCTCATAAATGTAGTTCCAAACAGCGTGTCCTGCCTTGTAGTAAAGATCCTTAATACTATGTCCGACTCAGCAACCTTGAAATCTACTTCCACCCCTTCACTCCGGCCTATCCAGTTGCGCTGCATCGTTACAACCTTTTCAGGCCATCCATCAAGTGTATCGGCATCCTTTAACAGCTCTTCAGCATAGTCAGTGATTTTATAGAACCACTGCTCCAGCTCTTTTTTTGCTACAGTACTATCACAGCGCCAGCACTTTTCATCGATCACCTGTTCATTGGCAAGGACAGTCTCACACGACGAACACCAGTTAACCGCCGATGATTTTTTGTACGCAAGACCCCGCTCAAACATCTTCAGGAAAAACCACTGGTTCCACTTGTAGTATTCCGGCTTGCAGGTCGTCACTTCCCTATTCCAGTCAATGCTTAGTCCAATCCTATTCAACTGGCCTTTCATGTACTCGATATTTTCAAGCGTCCATTTATACGGATGGACACCATGTTTTATTGCAGCGTTTTCAGCAGGAAGGCCGAATGAATCCCAGCCCATCGGGTGTAATACGTTGAAACCACGCATTCTTTTATACCGGGTAATTACATCTCCGATCACATAATTCCTCACATGTCCAATATGGATATTCCCTGACGGATACGGGAACATCTCCAAACAGTAGAACTTAGGACGCTTCGAATCTTCCTTAACGGAAAAAAGCCCTTCACTATCCCAGTATTCCTGCCATTTTTTTTCGATTTCCAGTGCGTTATATTTCTCTTTCAAAAACAGCCTCCAACTATGATAAATGTATGATTTAATTTTAAGCTTTGTATTTTACCATAATTAATAGCGGAACTTGCCCGCATATTCGCAAATAATTTATTCGTGTTTAAATCAATCAGCCCAAGCGTCGGCAATGCCGGATCAGGCAGCACGGCATATATATTACATCAGCCTTCGCAACTATAATATTAGGGTTTTCAACTAAATGCTCTTTCTAATTACCCCTTATTCATCTATTGGTTTTTACACTTAATTTAGTTTATACTACCTCTTAATTTTTCCTTGAGGAGATTCCTTTGACAAAAGCACCTGTACGGCCTGTTCGGCTGTTTAATCTGAAAAGCACACTATACATTCTCACGTTATCAATCCTGTCCATATTCTTCTTTTTTCTCAGTGTTCACAAGACGTTCGCAACAACAGGGCCTGAAATCAAGCTCATAGAAGTCACAGGAAACAGGAAAATCAGCTCTGATACGATTACTTCAAAGATGAATAGCAAGGTTGGCATCCCGTTTTCCAAAGACCTGATTCAGGACGACATAAAAAAGCTCTACCGGATCGGATACTTCGACGACATCCGCGTTGAAATTGACACATTTGAAGGCGGGGTCAAACTGATCTTTGTATTTATTGAAAAACCTACAATTGTAGATCTGGACTTCCAGGGGAACAAGGAATTTGAAGCAAAAGACCTGAAGGAGAAAATAACTCTCGCTTCGGGCGCAATCGCAAATCTTTCTCTTATTACAGACAACGTCCAGAAAATCATTTCATTTTATCAATCGGAAGGTTACTGGCTCGTCAATGTGGTACCCATCATGAGGGAAATCTCCAACGAAGCCATCGCCCTCACTTTTCAGATTACCGAAGGTCCGAAAGTAGTTATTAAGGACATCATAATCGAGGGGAATAATGCTCTTTCAGCAAAAAAAGTAAAAAAGGCAATGCAGACAAAGAAGCGATGGTTCCTCTCATTCATTACCGGCTCCGGCATTTACATTAAAGAGCAAGTAAAAGACGATGTGGAAAGAATCAAGCAGCTATATCAGAACAACGGATACATTTATGCAGCCGTTTCAGACCCCAAAATCAAACTAGACCCCGACAGAAAAAAGCTGACTCTGACTATCTCTGTAGCAGAAGGGGATCAGTACACCGTTGGTGAAATGAAAGTCTCAGGTCACACCGCATTTACCGACACCGCAATACTGGAGACTATGGACACAGCACCAGGGAAGATTTTTAACAGAGGTGCGTTAAGGACAGATCTTGATAAAATCATCGACCTTCATATGGAAAAAGGTTATGCAATGGCAGACATCAATCCTATTGTGGATGTAAAAGCCGAGGAGAAAATTGCCAACATTACCCTGTCAGTTAATGAAGGGGGGATTTATACAATAGGTAGGATCAATGTCAGCGGAAATACAAAAACTCGCGATAAAGTCATCAGAAGAGAGATGCGCCTGGATGAAGGCGACATTTTCAATAAAAAACTGATGAAAAGAAGTTACCAGCGAATAAACAATCTTAATTATTTCGAAACAGTCGACGTAGTACCAATGCCCCGAGCCGACGAGCAGGTCATTGATATGAACGTTGATGTAAAAGAAAAAATGACGGGAATGCTAAGCCTTGGCGGTGGATACAGTTCCATAGACAAGTTTATGGTCATGGGAGAAATAACTCAGACAAACTTATTCGGAAAGGGACTACATCTGAAACTGAGAGCGGATTTAAGTGCAAGACGCACCAATTATAACCTGTCTCTTACAGATCCGTGGTTTATGGACAAGCCCATCTCAGCTTCCTTCAGCATCTATAACGAAATAGTTGAATTTCCGGAGTACGACAAGAGGGCTACCGGAGGATCAATAGGATTCGGAAAAGCGTTCTCTGAATATGTTGGAGGCCGGATTGTCTACAACATTGAGGATGTTAAGATCACTGATGTAGCGGAAGATGCTTCTTCACTCATAAAAGATCAGGAAGGGCAAAAACTTACCAGCAGCATAAGCCCTTCCATATGGAAGGATACCCGTGACAATAATCTTGATCCTACCAAGGGGTCGCGTAATACTCTGTATACGACCCTTGCCGGCCTCGGAGGAGACAACTACTTCTATAAAGTAACCGGGGACTCAATTTGGTACTTCCCTGCACTATGGGATACAACATTGAGCATACGTGGCCGTGCTGGTTATGCAGCTGGATTCAATGGGGAAGAGCTTCCTTTATATGAAAGATACTATGTCGGAGGAATTAATACTATAAGGGGGCTCGGATTTGGAGAGGGTGGTCCGAGAAACGAAGAAGGAGAAAAAGTAGGCGGAAACCTTGAACTCATCCTGAATACAGAACTAATTTTCCCTCTTATTGAAGACATTAAATTGAAAGGCGTAATCTTCTTTGACTACGGCGGATCCTTTGATAAAGATGATCGCTTTGGTGTCAGTGAATTAAGAAAGACTGCAGGATTCGGATTCAGATGGCTATCACCATTCGGTCCGTTAAGGCTGGAATGGGGTTACAATATAAGCCCTCAGGAAGATGAAAGTGACAGCAAAATAGAATTCTCCATGGGAGGAGTTTTTTAAAAGATAATTATACGCTACAAATTAGATAAGACAAGGGAGGCTTCATGAAAAAATACTTTCTAACAATACTGGCTGTTCTATTCACATTCAACGCATACGCTGCTGACATCAAGATCGGCTATATTGACTTAAACCGGGCATTAAATGATTCAGATGCTGGGAAAACCGCTTCTGCAACGCTTGAAAATATGATAAAGGCCAAACAGGCAGAAATACTTGAAAAAGGGAAGAAAATCAAAGCACTTGAAGAGGCTCTTGTAAAACAGGCCGCCATTCTAACTGAAGAAGCTGCAAAGGAAAAGAAGGATGAACATGACAGGCTTCTCCGAAACTACCAGAGAATGGTCAAAGATTCCCAGGAAGAAGTGCAGAAAAAGCAAAAAGAGTTAATGGAAAACATTTTAAAAGAGATCAGGAAAACCGTTACACAACTAGGGAAAGACGAAGGCTATACTATGATTTTCGAGAAGGCTGAAAGCATTCTTCTATATCATTCAGATGAAATAGACCTGACAGCCAAAACCATTCAACAGTTTAACGAAGACTCAAAAAAGGCCCAATAAATTATAAATTAGCACCCCCTTTCACTTAAGATACGGACATAAGATATGAAGCTCAGTGAACTTTCAACCCTCGTAAACGGCAATATATCGGGAGACCCCGACCTTGAGATTTCAGGTGTTGCTGGAATAGAAGATGCTAAGCAGGGAGACATAACCTACATCCTCGACAAGAGAAAACTCGGAGATCTGGCAGTCATACGAGCTTCAGCAGTACTTGCAAAAGAAATGATAGAGGGACTATCCGCTAGTGTTATTTTAGTCGATAATCCCCAATACGCATTTGCAAAAACACTGGAACATTTTTATAAAAAACAGGTTAAACCGACTGGCATTAGCGACAGAGCGATTATCGGAGAGAATGTATCTATAGGTGAAGACGTATCAATCCTCGACCTTGCTTATATTGGAGATAACGCTGAAATAGGCTCCCGAGTGACAATAAAACCCGGCGCATACATCGCAGGGGGAGTTAAGATCGGCGACGACAGTTACATTCACCCCAATGTCACCATAGAAGAAAACGTTTCAATCGGTAGCAACGTGATAATCCATGCGGGCACGGTAATTGGCGCTGATGGTTTCGGGTATGTTATGGAAAAAGGGGAGCACTATAAGATCCCTCAGGTGGGTGGAATAATAATCGAAGACAACGTGGAAATCGGCGCAAATGTGACTATCGATAAAGCAACAACTAAAAATACCGTCATCGGTCAAGGCACTAAAATCGACAACCTTAGCCAGATAGCACACAATGTTACAATCGGCAAACACTGTTTAATAGTATCTCAGGTTGGAATTAGCGGCAGCGTCGAAGTCGGAGACCATGTAACACTTGCTGGGCAGGTCGGAGTTAGAGACCATATAAAAATCGGAAATCGCGCAATCATTGGCGCGCAGTCAGGCGTAGGAAGCAGTATTCCTGAAGGGCAGATTTATTCCGGAAGTCCTGCCATCCCACACACAAAATGGCTCAGGGCACAGAGCATGTTTTCAAAACTGCCTGAGTATATAAAACAAATCATAGCGATTGATAAGAAAGTAACAGCAACAGAAGGAAAGCAAAACACTGCAGCGAAGACACATAGTGCCTTCAACAAGTCAGACAATAATAATTACACTCATAATGTAGACACCGATTCCAGGAGGGACTTACAAATGATGAATATAATGGAAATCCAGGGCATTCTGCCGCACCGCTACCCATTTCTGCTCGTGGACAGAATCATCGATATAGAACCAAACGCAAAGGCAGTTGCTATAAAAAACGTAACTATAAATGAGCCTTTTTTTGAAGGCCACTTCCCCGATTATCCGATTATGCCGGGGGTATTGATTGTAGAGGCTATGGCCCAAGTATCCGGGGTCCTCTCTTTTAAGTCAGGGGCAATAGGGGATTCAGTGTTCTTTATGAGTATTGAAAAAGCAAAGTTCAGGAAGCCTGTAGTCCCGGGAGACCAACTCCGCTTTGAAGTCTCAATTCTGCAGCAGAGAAACACCGTCTGGAAATTTGCCGGCCGGGCATTTGTTGATGGAACACTCGTAGCAGAGGCCGATTTCACTGCAATGATAACTGAAAAGGAACAAAAAAATGGCTAAACCCAAGATCCACAAAACCGCAATCGTGGCCTCTGATGCCAAGCTTGCAGAAGGAGTAGAAATTGGTCCTTTCTGTATCGTCGGCAGCAGGGTTAAAATAGGCAAAAACACAAAACTCCATTCACATATTGTTATAGAAGAAACGGAAATAGGGAAAGACTGTACGATTTACCCGTTCACCTCAATCGGACTACCTCCGCAGGACCTCAGGTACAAAGGAGAAAAGACCAAGGTGAAGATCGGCGATAATAATATCATACGTGAATATATGACAATTCACCGCGCCTCAATCGACGGCGAAAAAGTAACGAAAATCGGCAATAACAACTTTTTAATGGCCTATGCCCACATAGCCCATGACTGCAATGTCGGCAATGACATAATATTGGCAAATGCAACAACTCTTGCGGGACACTGTGTAGTAGAAGACTTCGTGTTCATAGGAGGGCTCGTCGCCGTACACCAGTTCACCCGGATCGGCGCATATTCAATGATAGGGGGATTCAGTGCGATTACCCAGGACGTCCCTCCTTACACAACTGCGTCTGGAGACAGGGCCAAACTATACGGCTTAAATGCAGTCGGGCTGAAACGGCGCAATTTTGACGAAGCGACAATCGCCGCCCTCAAGAGTGCGTACAAGACAGTCTTCCGCAGCAAGCTTACTCTCAAGGAGGCGCTGAAGAAATTAAACGCTGAAAAGAATAAGACTGAGGAAGTCGAGCAGTTTATCGAATTCATAGAAAAAAATACTCGGGGAATATGCCGGTAAAATCAGTCGGCCGCCCCGACCCTACCAAGTCTCTTGGTATTATCGCCGGGATGGGAGATCTTCCAAAGGCTGTTGCGAGTGAAGCTATAAAAATGGGTTATAGAGTCACTGCAATAGCTCTACAACCTCCCGCAGATGAATCGCTGAAGCCATTTGTGGATGATTTCCACAAGACCAGTGTTGGACGCCTTGGCGGACTTATATCCCTGCTGAAGAAACTTTCAATCACCGAAGCGGTAATGGCCGGAAAGGTACCAAAGGAACTCCTCTATAAAAACAAAAAAGATATCATTCCGGACCTTACTATGGTCAAAGTACTTTTCTCTTTAAAGAACCGTTCAGACGATACGATAATGAACGCCATTGTGAACGAACTTGAAAGCAATGGCATTATCCTCCATAACACAACGGACTTCACAAGAGATCTCTTGGCACCGGAAGGGATTTTAACACAAAAAAAGCCCTCTAAAAGCCAACGACAGGATATAGCGTTCGGATGGAATATTGCCAAAGAGATGGGTAGTCTGGATATTGGACAGACAGTTGTCGTGAAAGACCGGGCAGTCATGGCTATTGAAGCAATAGAAGGCACGGACGAGGCGATCAAAAGAGGTGGCAAGCTCGCACGTAAAGATGCCGTCATTATAAAAGTCAGCAAACCCGCACAGGACATGCGTTTTGATGTACCCGTTATTGGTCTGGACACACTTAACTCAATGAGAGAAACTTCTTCTAGAGTCCTGGCGGTAGAAGCCGAGAAATGCATAATTGTTGACAAGGGAAATTTAATAAAAGAAGCAGATAAGGCTGGAATCATCGTTGTGGGAGTAAAAAGATAGCCCCGCTTAAACATTATAAGTTATACCATTACCAGAGGATAAAAAGATGATTAACGTAGGTGTCATAGGTGTTGGATCAATTGGCGTTCACCATGCCAGAATTTTTTCGGACATAGAAGGCGTGAATCTTGTAGGAATTGCTGATGCTGATTACAAGAAGGCACAGGAGCTTGCTTCAAAATACAACTGCACGGCCTACGGCGATTACAAGGAAATGATTAACTCCGTAGATGCCGTCAGTATCGCTGTGCCCACGACCTTACACTTTCAAATGGGCATGGATTTACTAAAGCATAATAAAGACTTGCTTATTGAAAAACCTATTACAACGACCCTTGAAGAAGCGGAAGCGCTAATAGCTGAGGCTAAAACAAGAAATCTTATTTTACAGGTCGGCCATCTTGAGCGCTTTAACGCAGGAGTGTCTATGATTAGCACAATGGTAGACAAACCTAGGTTCATAGAATCTCAGAGGCTCTCTCCTTTTCTTGGCAGGGGAACAGATGTCGATGTAACACTTGACTTAATGATACATGACATAGATATAATACTTAGTTTGGTAGATTCCGAGATATCTGATCTGCGGGCAACAGGCGCGAAAGTACTGACGGATAATATTGATATTGCTCATGCCTGGATCGAATTCGAAAACGGGTGTATAGCAGAGGCAGTATCAAGCAGAATCGCTGATGAAAAAGTAAGACAGATGAAAGTATTTCAGCACGATGCGTATTTAAACCTAGACTATCAGAGTCAGGAAATATCTCTTTATACAAAAAAAGAGAATAATATAGAGAGGGAGATCAAGAAACCGGAAGAAAAGGAGCCTCTACGGGAACAGTTAATATCCTTTGCCCAATGCGTAAGAGACAGGACACGCCCGGTTGTATCGGGAAAAGAAGGCAGAGAAGCCCTTAAGGTGGTATTAAAAATCTCAGAACTGGTTAATCACGGTCTTACAATATAAAATGGACAACAATACAGAAACAGATCAAAACCAAGCAGTTATACCAATGCTCGACCTCAAGGCACAATACCTTACAATAAAGGAAGAGATTAAATCAGCAGTACGAGATATTATTGAGAGCGGCAGGTTTATCCTCGGAGAAAATGTATCGTCCTTTGAAAAGGAAATAGCCCGCTACCATGATGTCAGCAGCGCCGTTGGCCTGGCTTCCGGCACAGACGCGCTGCATCTCAGTTTACATGCTCTAGGAATAAAAGAAGGTGACGAAGTAATAACAACTCCGTTTACATTCATTGCCTCCGCCGAAGCAATTGCATATGTCCACGCCACACCAGTATTTGTTGACATCGACAAAAACACGCTGAACATCGATGTATCTAAAATAGAAGAAAAGATCACTTCAAAAACCAAGGCAATCGTTGTTGTTCACCTATTCGGAATTCCTGCGGACATGACGGAAATCATGGCCCTGGCTAAAAAATATAATTTAAAAATCGTTGAAGATTGCGCCCAGTCATTTGGCGCAAAGTATAAAGGAGCTGCGGCCGGCAGCATCGGTGATTGCGGCTGTTACAGTTTTTATCCGAGCAAAAACTTGGGTGCCTATGGCGACGGCGGCATGATGATAACAAACAACCCTGAAATCGCCGAGAGAGTAAAACTTCTCAGAAACCATGGGACTGTAGGTCCGTACCAACATGGATTTATCGGCTTTAATAGCAGGCTCGACGAAATACACGCAGCCATCCTGAGAATTAAATTACGACACATTGACCAATATAATCTAAATAGAAGCAAAATTGCGGGGATTTACACATCAATTCTTTCTGACACGCTGCAGTGCCCCGTTGAACTAGATGACAGAACACACGTATACCATCAGTACACAATACGAACCCCGTTAAGAGACAGTATACAGAAGACACTGCATGACAATGCAATATCATCAGTAGTCTACTATCCTATTCCTTTGCACTTTCAGAAAGCATTCAGTTATCTCGGTTATAAAGAAGGTGATTTCCCTGAAACTGAAGCGGCAGCAAGGGAAGTTCTCTCGCTTCCAATCTACCCTGAACTTGAGCCGAATAAAGCGGAACACATAGCCAACACCATACTGAAAGCCATTAGATAGTTACGGGATTCTAAAAAAGAGAGCGACTGGGGAAGAAGCCTGAGTGTTACTCGTTGATTTTTAACATCTGCCCTACCTTGAGGCGGGTGGTACGCAGATTATTAATACGCTGCAGCTTCTTTGTATTCGTTTTAAATTTCTTTGCGATAAGCCATAGGGAATCACCTTTTTTGATACGGTACTCCCCTCCCTTTGAAAGCTTCCCTACTGATGCATACATTTTCTTAGATGCACTTCCCCTGAGAGGCACCTTCAGTTTCTGTCCAACACGGATAAAATGTTTCTTTCGGATATTATTTGCCCTTGCGATCTTACTAATACTTGTACGGTATTTCTTTGCAATAAGAGACAGGGTTTCTCCCTTTCTTACCCTATGATAAACATATGCATTTTCAGGCGGTGTCCACTTCGGTATCTCATTCAGGTGGGCAAGAAATACACTCGTTCTGTCTACAGGCAGCTTTAATTGATATGTCGTAGGCGGAGTTGCATGACGGCGGAGTTCCGCATTCATAGAAGAAAGTTCTTTAAAAGACACCCCGATTTTATCCGCAACAGCCTTAATTTGGATCGGCTTCTCAATCGTCACAGTCTCATATTCTTCCAAAGGAGCCGGTTCGTCCAGCTTAAAACCGTATTTTTCAGGATCCTTTAATATATGAAGTGTCGCGAGAAAACGGGGTACGTACCGAGCTGTTTCCCTGGGAAGCTGCCGATACAGATCCCAGAAGTTATCAAGATAATTAATCCTCTGATTTCTTATCTGCCTTAGAACCCTGCCTTCACCGCAATTATACCCGGCAAGTACAGTTGTCCAGTCACCAAAGATCTGATGCAATTCTTTAAGGTAGGCAATCGCAGCGGTAGTTGCTTTTTCCGGGTCAAGCCTCTCATCAATCCAGGCATCTCTTTTCAGGCCGAATTTATAGCCTGTAGACGGAATAAACTGCCATAAACCGAGTGCACGGGCACTGGACAATGCTCTGACCTTAAAACCGCTTTCAATAAGTGGAAGCCAGGCAAGTTCCTCCGGCAGTCCCGCTTCCTTCAAAGCGACGAGAATCTTAGCCATATACTTTCCCGAGCGGTTATACGATTCCATAAAAAACTTGCGCTCACGTCCCTGAAACCTCTTAATCTCTTTTTCCACATGCTTATTCATAGTCAACGGTATTTCATCGTGATTACCGTTCACCGCAGTGTAACGTGATGCATAAATCTCCAGAATCCTTTTTGAGATCATGAAACGCAAGTCCTCTTTCTGCTGAATCAGTGCGGGACTGCGATCAGTGTTTACCTGCAATACGAGCGAGTACGCTTCATCCAGATTTTCAATGGCACTCTCAAGATTCCCTTCTGACCAGAACTCCTGGGCTACATTACAATAGTCCAATGCAGTATCAAGATAGTCCTGGTCCTTCTCTTTATCTTCTTCCTGTAAAGCCAAGAGGTCACCGGCAGTTACCAAAGGATTTATAGAAGGCTCTAATTCCTGCGTCTTTCCTACTGGGTTAACACCCGCAAATTCATCAATGCAGGAACCGGTGATTATACACCCGTCGCCAGGCAATCCGGCCTCTTTTTCGCCACTAAGCTGACTGCTGCTCGTGTCAAAACTAATTTCATTATTTTCAAGTGTATTTTCTGAAAGAGAGGAAACTGCTTCATCAAAAGCGAGAGATGAATCATTCGCAACACGGGTACCGGGAATACTGCAGCCGAATAACATGACGGCCAGTATTAAAGTAATATAGATATATCGTGTACGATTCATTTCATTCCTATATTCGGGCCTAATACATCCCCGATACCATTCTCATCGGCTCAAAAGCGTCTGATATTAAGTCTACATAAAAAAAAGTTGAAAATGATCTATTCATTGTACCGACACACCGTCTTTAAAGCAAATAATATACTAGGGAACAATAACGGCAATAAAGCCGTTTTGCGTTTAATAACAGAAGGTTAGAGGCTGCAAAACCCAGCCAATGCGATAACTACCCGGCAAATCACCAAAAATACTTACTGAAATAATACATCAATATTTTATGAGCCTATATTATTAATAGCAAATACGAGCACGTAACGGTTTACTAAAAATACTGTTTTTTATAGAATAGACGGGTTATGCACTCCTTTGAAGGCAAAGTTGTTCTAATTACAGGAAGTTCAAGAGGTATCGGTAAAGCAATGGCAAAGAAATTTGCCACGGCGGGGGCTGATATTGTTATCAATTATCGCAGAGCAGCCGGCTCATCCCTGGCCCAGGCTGAAGAGCTAAACGAAGAGATAAAAGCAATGGGCAGACGCACATTGATGGTCCAGGCGGATATCTCGGTCAGAGCCTCTGTCAAATCATTATTTTCCGAAATTAAGGACCACTTCGGAAAACTCGATTTTCTCATACTGAACGCTGCAAAGGCCCCTTTCAAGCCGCTGGAAAAACTATTTGAGCGGGAACTCCGTCAGTTGGTAGATACAAATTACCTGGGCAACATCTTCTGCATCCAGGAAGCAATACCGCTAATGGAAAACAATAACGGCAAGATAGTCTTCATATCAAGCCTGGGAAGCCGCTATTATAACCCTGCCTACCCACTCGGAAGCATGAAGGCTGCAATGGAGTCTGTCATCAGGGATTGTTCGGAGACTCTTCATGAGAAGCATATATCAGTGAATGCTGTCTGCGGAGGAATTGTCAAAACCGATTCATTCAAAGTGCTGCGACAGTACTGGGAAGACATAGACAAGCTCCCTGCGCACCTCTTTGTCGAACCTGACGAGATCGCAGATGTCGCATTGTTTTTGTGCGCGCCTGAAAGCAGAGGAATAACAGGCCAGACTATAGTGGTCGATAAAGGCCTCAGCAGTTCACTCTATAGAACGCCGGGCTAATCAATAAAACGCTATAAGTTATACATTCAAACAATACGAATGTACGAAGTTTTTAACTTATATCATATAACTGACAAATTAATAATCTGGAGGCAGCATGAGTCAAAACATAATAACTGAAGAAAAAGTATTTGAAGAATTGAAAAAAGCCATTGTAGAAACACTCAGGGTTGATGAAAATTCAATTGAACCCGAGTCTTCCCTAATCAATGATCTAGGCGCAGAATCTCTTGACTTCCTGGACATAAACTACAGGTTGGAGCAGGCATTTGGAATAAAAATGGCACGCCATTTTGTTCTGGAGCATATAGAGGAAATGTTTGGGGAAGGTACTGCGATCGACGAGAACGGTCAGCTGACCGACAAGGCAGTCGAGCTCCTTAAAATCCGTTTTGGCGACAAGATGAAAGACCTGGAGCCCGGCATGGATATGGACGAAGTTCCGGCGCTGGTGACTGCACAATCAATGTCAGGCGGAGTGATAGACATACTTGATAGTCTGCCGGAAAAGTGCACACACTGCGGCAACTCTGCATGGAAGTCCGACGACGGAATCAAAACAAAATGCGGCTCATGCGGGGAACCCGCCGTATTCAGCAATGGCGATGACTTAACCAAGGACTGGCTGAATAAAGTACAGAACGAAAAGAAGTTATTTTAACGCACCGCAGAGGCTACGCAGTGAGGTTGATTTTCGTCAGAATAAACAATCATGGCAAACATTTCATCTAAAAAAAGAGTCGTCATTACCGGTTACGGAATGATCACTCCATCCGGTAAAAACACAGAAGATACTTTTGAGCGCTGTAGCAAAGGCCTTTCAGGGATTGACTACATCAGATCTTTTGACACAACCGGAATGCCCTGCCAGATTGGTGGTGAAGTTGATAACGCCTGGCTGGATGATTATGAGCAATCAACCGACCGCAAATTATATAACTACTCGTCCCGTGCACTGAGATTAATGCGTGTTGCCACATCAGAAGCGGTACAGCAAGCCGGGTTGGACGCTTTAGAAGACCGCTACTCCATCGGCGTAGCGCTTGGATCCCACGGCGACAACCCTTCAGTAAAAGACATGCAATTTCTCCATAAGTTTTACAAAGGAGAAGGCCAATGGGACATGGAGAAACTCTCTTTAAGCGGAGGATACCCATTTCTGAATTTTTTCAGAAGAAAACCGGATGCCGCCTCATCAATGCTTGCGACTATCTTTAACTGTAAAGGCCCTACCCTTGCCATTGTTTCAGCATGTGCTGCAGGTTCACAGGCAATTGGAGAAGCTGTCAGCCTAATTCAGGATAATAAATGCAATATAATGATTGCAGGTGGATGTGAAGCAACGATTGACTTTGTCGGCATGACTGGATTCATGTTATTAAAAGCCCTCTCTGAAAAATATACGGAACCACAAAAAGCATCAAGGCCGTTTGACCGCCGGAGAAATGGATTTGTCATGTCAGAAGGGGCTGGCGCCGTTATTCTGGAAGAGCTGGAGCATGCCAATGCCAGAGGGGCTACCATACTCGGCGAACTCAAAGGATATGGTTCTTCCACAGATGCATACAGAATAACTGACACTCACCCGAAAGGGCTGGGCGCAATTACAGCGATGAATTCAGCATTAGAGGACGCTTCTCTTAAACCGGAAGACATTGACTACATCAATGCACATGGGACATCTACAACTCAGAATGACTTGACTGAAACAAGGGCCATAAAGGAAGTGTTTGGAGATAGGGCTGCTGAAATCCCTGTAAGTTCAAATAAGTCCATGCTCGGACATACCATCGCTGCAGCAGGCGCGATAGAGTGCATTCTGACAGCTATAGGAATAAATCGTTCCATTATCCTTCCAACAATCAATCAGGAATCCCGTGATCCAAAATGCAATCTTGACTACGTGCCAAATGAAGCAAGAGAAAAAGCCCATACGGTCGCACTCTCAAATTCGTTCGGTTTCGGAGGTCAGAACGCCTCTCTCTGCATAAGTAAATACGAAGAATAACCTGTCTATCTTCCATACATTCTAATAGGGAACACTTTCAGATCTACAACTATTTGGATACTAAACGTAGAAGTACTCCCGGACGAACGGGATATTAATGGATACTCTCATTATCTATATCTTTCAGAAATTCCTGGTAGGAAGATGGAGGATCCAATATTTTCATTCCAACGGTAAGAGTTTCATCCTCAGGCGTAGTCCTTAAATACCATCTTACTTCGCAGTCCAGATTTAGCGTCTTGCCTGAAGGTGTTTGAAAATTAAGTGTAATGATTCTCTCGGGGATAAAATCTACTGAAGATTTAATAGCAGAAGTTAGCAGGTATTCAATACCGTCTTCAGAAATATTATCGATAAAACCGCCGCATGCTTTGCCACCTGAAATAATATTAGCATTGATATTGCATTCAATTCTATGAGTCTGTCTCTTATCCATGACTGCTCCCTTTCTGCTTATACTATTTTACTGCAATATAAGGGCCACTCATTAACTATATAATTTTACGTATTATATGGTTTTTCTCCATAAATATGCATGTCAAGCCAGCCGACAAGACGTAAGATTTTCCGACATTATTTTGACATCAGGAATGTGGTGGCATGACAGAATACAAACATATTTACTACCAAGAACGTAAACAAAAAAAGACCGCCCCATATAACAATATAACGGCGGTCTTTTTTACCAACTATCCGGTTTTATTCCAGAACAATGCGATGTTGTATTTTCTCAAGAGTTTTCGTTCCTATGCCTTCCACTTTCCGGAGATCGTCAACTGTCTTGAATTGCCCGTTCTCCGTCCTGTAATCGATTATAGCTTCTGCTTTCTTTTTACCAACTCCTGCAAGAGTAGAAAGCTCTTTGATAGGAGCAGCATTAATATTCACCGAACTTTCCATGCCCTTCTCACTAACACTCTGAGACGCCTTAGTTTCAGCCGAAACAGTTCCCATCGTTATTCCCGTCATAAAAACGATTAGTAAAGCAATCACACACCTACTCAATATCTTCTGAATCATTATATCCTCCTTCATAATAGTTATTGGTTATTTCCCATGATCAGTAACCTACGCCAATATATCACCCCCTTATTTATAATAATGGGGATCATCGATCATGACACGCTGTCAACTTCAAATACGTTCGTAGACCACGTATATAACACAAGAAACAGTCAGTTAAGAACCTTCAGTGCTTGCGTGAAGTTCACTTCAATAAAACGACATGTGTAAAAAAATAATTGATAGGCTTGTCAGCCTGTCCCCATAATAGGTTCCAATTATAAGTAATTATAATGCGAAAGTCCAGGTATTCGTATAACACGTAGTACGAATGCTGCGACAAACTTTTACTGTTTATGATCACGGATATTGCATCGATCATTAAGCATCCTGTATCATGTTGTAATCATGAACGATCAGGTTGTAATCACGGGAGCAGGGCTTGTCAGCTCACTTGCACAGACAACATCCGGAACCTGGGAAGAATTAATCTCCGGAAAAAGCGGTATTCATCCTATCAAGGATTTCAATGCCACGGGATTTGAGTGCCGTGCTGCGGCTCTGGCCCACGGGCTTGGAGCGGAAGAGCTGAATGTCCATCCAAGGGATGCCCGCATTATGGACAGACACGCATATATGCTGCTGAAATCGTCACGTGATGCGTTTCAACAGGCATCTCTCCCTGACTCATTACCTTCTGAGGATATCGGCTATTTCTCGGCAATGGGAATGGTGGACTACAACATTGAAGACCTCTTACCGTCCGTCCTGAAATCGATGGATAATCAGGGCGGCCTGGATTACGACAAGTTCTTTTCCGGGGCATACAGAGAAATACATCCCCTCTGGCCTCTTTCAATGCTTAATAATATCAATTTCTGTCAGGTCGCTATTGATCTGGGCATAAAAGGTGAAAACACAACCTTTGCCGCACACTCGGACTCTGCTATTCATTCAATAATTGAAGCGTACAATGCAGTCCTTGAGCTGAAGGCCGTTGTAGTCCTCGCAGGAGGGGTCAGTGAAAAAGTCTCCCCTTGCAGCCTGGCAAGAGCGTCGATGAGCGGCATATTAAATAATGATGACGCAACATGCAAACCTTTTGGAAAAGATAGAAACGGAACAATCCTCGGTGAAGGAAGCGGAATCATCACTGTTGAACTTCGCTCATCAGCCGAGCGAAGACAGGTTCCCTGCCTAGCTGCAATCACGGGCTACGGTTCTTCATTTGAAACCAGCGAGGGAGCAAACTGTCCGACTTCCAGGGCCATCTCTCTGGCTATGGAATCATCACTAGTCAAAGCAAAACTTACTCCTCAGGATATTGATTTAATAATCGCGCATGGAGACGGCACATCTGCTGGTGACATGAATGAAGCAGAAGCAATCCATCAGACCTTTGCCACTTGCGTAGAAAGACTGAATGTCTTTTCATCAAAAAGCTCCATCGGGCATTTACTCTCCGGAGCATCTGCAACAGACACAATCCTAGGCGCTTCCATACTGAAACATGGTATAATTCCAGCGGTTTACGGTTCATACACCATTGACAACCATATTAAATTCAATGTAGTACGCGACGTCCCGCTCAAAGCTGATCCAAAGCGAATTCTAATAAATTCGCAGAGTTACGAAGGACAATGCGCTTCACTAATAATTGAAGCAGTTACTTAGCCTTAATTTATAAAATAAAGTCTGTGGCAAAATAAAATGAGATTTCTATATTACGACAAAGTCGATACAATCGAAAAAGGCAAGACAATAGTCGGAGCTAAGACCTTTACTCTTTCAGAAGAGTTCTTCAGACAGCACTTTAAAAAACAGGCACTTGTCCCTGGAGTTATTTTTATTGAAGCCATGGCACAGCTACTCGGCTGGCTGATTATTTACTCGCATGATTTCAAACTCTCCGCAGTAATGTCCCTCGTGGAAGATGTCAATGTCCCACCGGACTTACGGCCGGGATTTACAGCAGAAATTCATGGTGAAATCATCTCAACATCCCGCCGTGACTCCCTGGGAAAAGCATGGATCACGGTAGACGGCAAAACAGTCGCGTCGATGAATCGCATCATATACAGCCATGTCCACAAGGTCAATTCTGAAGACCTTTCCAATCTCTTCTATTATTACAGTGGTATCAAGGTCAGGACAAATGAGCAGTAAACGCAGGGTAGTTATCACAGGTCTCGGGATGGCAACCTCACTCGGCCTTAATGTCGAAGAGAACTGGCAAAAGGCGTTGAAAGGCACATCCGGGATTAAAAAGCTGTCCCTCCCTGAGACCAGCAAATCTCCAGTCCGGGCCGTCGGCAGCATTGATGACCATGCCTGGGAAATAATCAAAGAAGAGTTTGTTAAAGAGAGCACCACCGAAGGCGAACGCCGGACCCTCTTTGCTTTATGGTCAGCCAGATCAGCCCTGTACGACTCCGGACTAATTAGCCACGGCAACAGAGACCGATTTGGTGTACTCCTTGCGGCAGGCCTGGGAATAACCCGGCTTGAGGATATTCAGCAGTGGATTACCAAGGACAATGAATTCGATCTTGTTAGTTTTGGCAACCACTATAAAAATGTGCATAGCGAATCACTAATGAAAAATAATGCGCACAGACCAGCAGCCCTGATTGCGCAGAAGTTCGGGCTGAATGGATACAATGCAACGATCACCACAGCATGCGCCTCAGCATCACAGGCCATCGGCACCGCATACCGTACAATATACCGGGGGGATGCAGATGTAATGGTAGCAGGCGGTGCGGACTCAATGATAAATCCGGTCGGCCTAGTCTTTTTTGTTCTCCTAAGTGCAGCCGCAGTATCGCACGAAAACCCTTCTGAAGTATGCAG